>Ga0302186_10003677_pt1 | contig 11110 bp, 7 predicted proteins | sample II_Bog_E1_2_FD_198782 | JGI IMG/M metagenome (GOLD analysis project Ga0302186, IMG submission 198782) | Peat permafrost microbial communities from Stordalen Mire near Abisko, Sweden - II_Bog_E1_1 | ecosystem: Environmental > Terrestrial > Soil > Wetlands > Peat | place: Sweden: Abisko, Stordalen...
GTCTTGCACCTGCTGAACAAACAGCTATATGAATTGGTATATCTCCTTCTTGTCCATGTTTAAGAGATAATCCTTTGAATAATTTTTGATTGATCAACGTACAAGCCATAAAACCACTAACTTCGTTTTCATCTACTTCAAAAGTTACTCTCCAATCACCTGTTTCATCATCAATATGAGAATTTAATAATTTACCAACTGCTTTTTCGGATTCATCTTTATGATTTAATACAATAGGTAAATCTTTCATTTGTTTTTCAATTCGTTTTGCTTTAGCTTTATCCATTTCATACATTTGGTCAACCGTTGTTGCTGGTCCAGAAAACGTTGGAACATTTGGCATATTTCGAGCAATAAAACCTTTGAATATACGCATTTCTGTTAAAAGTAGCAAATTTATGTCGACCACTTTATATATATATTCGCTTGTTTGCTTTGAAGCATAAACCAACACAAAACACTTAAACGATAAAAACATATCATGTTTACCCAAAAAGAATTAAATACTATCATCAATATATTCAAAGAAAAGAAAGACAATTTCGATGGTGATAAATTAACCCAATCGGATATTGTAACACATTTGAACAATTTATCACAAGAAAACGAAAACGCTTTAACACAAGGAATATTTACACCGTTTTTATTTTTTGATACAAACCCTAAATTCAACTCTCTTATTCAAGCGGATAACACAGATCTTGTTTATAATTTATCTGATGTTTGGACAAATATCGATCAAACTGTAAAAAATGGGAAAGGAAATGCTTTTTTTCCATCTAAATTGTTCAATGATCAATTTAACAGTTTGAAAACCAAGTTCAAATTCAACTTTCTAACTTACAATTCAAACAAGACAAAATCTGAAGTTGCGGATCAAACCAATTCTATTTTCTTTGAGTTATTTCATTTAGTTTTAAAATCTCCAAGATTGCGATTTCTTGTGTGGTGTTTATATTCCAGTTTTACAGAAGAAAACTGTACATCAGAATCTGATTTAAATTTGGGACATCAATTAATTAAACATTCTTATAGATGGATGCTTGAAGTGTGGCTCATCAAAAAGAGTTTGAAACAAAATAAGAGTTCGGAAACAATTGAATCTGAACTTGAAAGAAAAGAAACAATTAAAAAGATTACTTCTCAACCATTAAATGATACAACCAGAATAATCAAACATCATATATTAACTGACAAACAGATATTTAAATCAATTGAACATGGATTAAATGTTTTATTAGATAGTTTACATGAAAGTGCTCGTGTTTTTGGGATGTCAGGAATATATTCTTTTGTTTCGACAGGCAAAACACATTTCGAGCAACAAAATTTGAATTCGTTACAAGTATGTCATATTACTTTAGATGCAGTAAATAACAATCCAAAAAATCAATTGGAAAATTGGTTTTTAACTAATATATTAATAGCACCAGCTTTATTTATATGTTATATAAACAAAAGAGAACCAGAAAACTTTGATAAAGTAAGTTTACCAATGGTGACAGAAAACAGTATGCTTTTGATGAATTACCAACTGATTTTTTATTCTAATGATAACACTATAAGTACTATTGTTTTCGAATTGATCGCCGAATGAACTTTTGCATGAATTGACTTATTTTAAATTAATCCAATGTAAACACTAAAAAACAAATGAATAAACAATCAAATTTTACAAAATGAACAGAGTTAAGAAAGAAAAGAAAAAGAAAAAGAAACAAAGCATTAAACGTGTAGACAGCAAATCAAACAAAAATCAACGTAATCGACGAAAGAGAACTCTTGATGATACACAAACTATCAAAAAAGATACAACTAAAGTTGCAGAACAATATTCTCTTAGAATCAATAATGTGGTTTGTACAGCTTTTGCAGGAAAAGAATTAGTATTGAGACTTGTTCAATTAGCAGCACAAAGTAGATTAGATGAATCTGTTTTTCCATCCAGTGTTAGTCGAATGGATAAACCAGAAACAACCATATCCATGTTCGATACTGGCAGAATCTTAGTAAGTCAATGTTCATTATTCATCATTCAGTTAGTATTTTACATGCATTGATTTCTTTTCAATTATTTGTTTGTGTATGACAGTGTACAGGATCACCTTCCATTTCGTGTGCATTGTATGCAATTTTACTTTATATAGAAAAATTAAACAAACTTCTTGATCTAAATTTGCAAGTGTGGAATTTTATAGTCCAAAATATCGTCAGTTCATTCTCTCTTGGTTATAAATTAAACATTGATATGTTTTATACAGATAATAAGACATCTGCTGAAGGCACAGCCCAATACGAACCTTCTTTATTCAGAGGGTAAATCGCAATTTAATGTGAACAAAATTAAATTGTTTTGAATTAAGATTATATATTTTTTGTTTGTGTTCTAGGTGTTCCTACACTCATGCAAGTAGTGGATTAGTGTTTGTTTTGTTTGCATCTGGTCGAGCTGTGGTAAGCTACTCACAAAATTGTTAATTGTAATTTTAATTCACTTTTATGTGTATATTTATGTTTGTTTTTCTCACCTTTTTTGAAAACAGTGTACAGGAGCTAAACAATGGGATGACGCGTATGCAGCTTATATTGACGTTTTACCACTGTTAGCTAAATATAAACTTGGAGAGGAATATAAATTATTCGATTCTCAATATAAAAGAACTCGAGCGGTAGACATTTGCGAAAGTGAAGATGATATGAAAGTTGAAAATGGAGACATTTAACTAAATAAAAAGGTTTTGTCTTAATATTTAAACATTTATATATATAAAATAAATACAACCCAATTTAATACATGATTTTATTTAAAAATGAGTTTAGCAATTCCTCTTGCAGTGAAAGAAGATGGAGCGACGATATCGGCTAAAGATGCGCAAAAAAATCAAGGTTTATTTAAATGCTTTGGCTGCGGCGAAAATTTAACTTTAAGAAAAGGAGAACAACGACAACATCATTTTGCTCATCAAAAAAATAGTGAATGTAAAGGAGGAGAAAGTATCGAGCATAAATATGCAAAATACTTAATCAGTCATTATTTGAATAAATGGAATTTCATTGATGAAATAACGGGCAAAAATGTATTATTTGATTGTCATCAAGCGATTGAAGAGTTGTTTATCAATCCTTTTAGATTGGATGTAGGAGTTTTGAATGAACAAAACAATTGTGTTGCTGCAATTGAAGTATTCCATACACATAGAGTGGATGATGAGAAATTTGAAGAACTTACTAAAAAACAAATAAAAGTTATAGAAGTAAAAGCGTTTGTGATTATTGATTGCTTCGAAAAAGATACATTGACATTATGGTTTGTTGATCAAGAAGAGAAAAAGAAACATGACGAAAAAGAAAGGATAGAGAAAGAAGAACAGGTTAAAAAACAAGAAGAAGAAACAAAGGCTTTGAATTTACAATATCAAGATTATAATGAATATATTGAAAGACTAAATGAAGAATCTATGAAAGAGAAATGGAACACAGAGAAAGAAATACAAGCAAACAAATTGGCTATTTGTAAGATGAATCGGATTAAACAACAAGAAGAAAATGCATTGATACAAAAAGAAAAGACTTCCAAAATGATAATGCAAGCAAAAGAAGTTCAACTTAAGAAACTGCAAAAGAAAGAACAAAAATCAACGAATCATTCAGCATCACAAAGATTACTATCATTTTCGAAAGAATCTAAACTTCAATTGGTCGATAATCCTAATTTCGAAAGACAAAAACAAATGATCAAACAAATGAATGATTGGCAGAATAAAAATAGTTGATGTAAATGTTATGAACAAAGTTTGCATATTATAACTGTCATAAATTCTTTTATATTTCTAATTTCAAGTATGTCTATGGAACAAATTGTAGACATTTGTAAAGTAGCATGTGTATCATCTGTTGCGAATCATTTAAAAGCGTTAAAGCAACGTCGTAATAAACAACAACAATTTGAATCTCAACCTCATGAACTGCTTTGTAAAATCATTTTAGAAAGTGAAACCTTAGAAAACAAGAAAGATCCAGCAATCTCTAAAACGATAGAATATCTTGAAGAATTACACATTCAAACAACTAAAGATGCTGATTTGAAAAACCAAATCAAACTTCTTCGTGATAAACTAAAGAAATCATTCGATTGGTATGTTGAAAAAATGAAACAACATTGTTTTGTACCATTCTTTAATCAAAAAGAGAAGAATTTCCCAGGTTTTACTATGAATTATATAAGAGGATTATCATTCAAACAAGCATTAGATAATGATGTATTTAGAAATTTTGTTAATAAACAATTTGATCCATCCATGCAAATCATTCGATGTACTGCTAGAGGTTTATCTGGTTTAAAAACATATGTTAAACCTATTGAAAAGAAAAACGAAAATGAAGTGAATGATTATGAAATAAACAGATCCTTAGAAAACAGTGAATTTGAATTAGAACAAACTGAGAGTTTCTTAAACAATATCATTAAAATATGGACTGAATCAGAAACGAAATTAAAATCATTTGGATTGCATGAATTGAATGAAATTCCTAGAATAGAAACAAAGACTATATTTGAGTCTGTTCATAACACTTGGAGTAACTTCGCTTTTGCATTAGAGAACACAGTACCTTTTGTTAATCCACCTGAAACAACAATGGAAGAAAGTGTAATCAGTACAGTAGCAGCATTATTGACTGATTGGTCTAATCTTCTTGATCGTCATCCTACAAAGGAAGATTTACAACTTAAACTCGACTCACAAGAAAAAGAAATGTTTGAAACGATTGCTGATAAATGTAATTGTGAGTTTTTAGACAATGCAACTGATGCTGAATTAGAACATATGAGAGCACTTTGGATTCAAACTAATGTTCAAGATAAGTTACTTCCCTTAGGATCTCAAGCATTATTTGAAGTAAATGCTCCTACTACTTATCTTATGTTTTCTGAAAATGTATATCAACTGAGCAAACAAATAATAGCTGCTCAACAAGGATGTAGAGAATTAGATATATCTACTAAGAATTTACAAACTCGTCAACAAGAAGCTGCTTTATTACCAACATTGCCTAATTTTGATAAAAATCAACATATCACTGTTCAACAAAAATGGCAAGAAAGTATATCAAATGCAATCAGAATCGACACAGCATTTTATATCTTATACTTTCTTAAACTGTTTAAACTTGGTAATAAAACATTACAAGAACAAAAGAACTTTGTGAATGAACAAATAGCTTTAAAATCATTAACTGAATCGTTTCGTAAAGCAACAATGTCAATGGAAAGTTGTATGCATCAAATATCAGTTCAAGGTAGTCTTAAAATGAAAGATAATTTTATTCGTAATTTAAAACCATCTGTTATCAACATATTAAACGAAACAGATAAAGTATATAAAGAGTTATGTCAATCAGGTGAAGAAGTTAGATTACAAAGACAAACAGATGCATTACAATGTATTCAAGATTCGTTTAAAAACAGTCAAACCTGTTCTAATCAATTAAGTTCAACGATTTTAATTGTTGATGGAGAGAATGTATTGAATAATTTACAAAAACAATGGGTGATCATTTCTAATGATACTCATAATGTCAAAAAAGAAGAGTCTCAAAATTCATTTCTTTATCATTTACAAAGAGCAATTCAAGAATGTGATGTATTCATACAACAAGCTAAATTGAATAACAAATTGTTGTTAAAACAGATGATAAATATAGCTAATGCATTAGTAAATGCAAAACATTTGCTTTGGAGTTTAAAAATACAAAAGTCTTGACTTATAAAATTAAAGCATACATGTATTTTATATATCGACATTTACTACCAAAAACTAAAATGTGTAATATACTTTTATTGTTAATGCTCAGATTTTGTGAATGGTTTAATGCAACAATGGATAAGATTAGTACAACAGAATATGATAGAGAACAAACAAGAATAATTCAACATCAAACAAAAATGGCGTGTTTGACGTTTGAATATGAACAGAATAAAATTGAACGTTGATAAATCTATTTTAAAATAGTCTTAATTTTAATTTTCAATTATGTCTAATAAATTTGGTTTGTTTAGAGATATTGCTAAACTTGCAATTGAAGATAATGATGACATAGAAGTTGAACAAGAAGGTTATTCACATTCATCCACTGAAACACCAAGTGAATCGGATTCTGTGTTGGTTTCATCAAGTCAAAGCAAAAAGAAAAGAAAGAAGAAACGTAAAGATCCTGATGAATTACTCAACGAACGTCGTAAGAATTTAGGGATTGATCCGAATAGATCACCTTTTCGATTTCCTGATTCTGGAATTCATTTAGATAACATTTCACTTGATGCTGGAACGAATTCTACTTTGGAAAATGCTCCACCACCACCTGAATATACATATTTTAATCCAGAAAAGATTGATTGGGAATCGGTTGAAGAAGATGATCATGATCCAGATGATGATAGTTATTGTCATGATTGTGATAATGAACAATCAGAAGAACAAAGAGAAGTGAATCCTCTTGTTTTGCAGTATAGACAACATTACGAACAAGGTGTTTCAAGTGTTGAACCAGTTCGTTTAGCTGGGCAGATACAGAGATTGTATAATTTGAATATTCGAAAATACACACCTGGGAAACGATATTATACGAAGAAAATGATACATGAACATTTTAATTACCATGTGTTTATTCCAGCTGTTATAAGAGTTTGTGAATTGAAAAATTTGAACTTAGGGATGAAGATTATAAGAGAGAGAGGTTTGTTCAGAACTGATCAAGAAGGGAATAAATGTCTTGAAGATAAATATTGGAAAAACTATTTCTCGATGATGACTAAACGAGATGTATTGCTTGAAAAGGTTTGTAATGATGTTAGTAAAAAGAAATAAAGTTTTTGATTTCAAAACAAATACTCTCTATTATTTTCATTTAGATGGCATTTAATGATATAAAACACATGATGCTCAGTTATGCTGATATTTTAGTGGATATCGAAGAAGATTTTCCTATCAGATATATTACTGATGATTTTTATAAACTTCGTTTGGCTGCATTAATTAAACAAATTGGTGATAAAGAAATTAAAAAAGAAAAAAGCTTTCGTTTGCTCACCAAAGCTGTCAATGTATCATCTGGTGATGTTTTAGATGTCAACGAATGGAATATCAAAATAAAACAATCCGATGCTTTCACTTTAATATGCGCGTTAGAAGATGTTTGTTTATTATATTACCAATTAACCAATCATGATCCTTACAACCGAAGAGGAACGAAATTGAAAAACAACTACAGAAAACTCTTCACTTTTCATAAATTATTGATTAAATATATTTTTGAAGAAGGGTATCGTAAATTTACATTAAAACAATGCAAACAGTTAGCTCCTTTAATTTTATCCGTTTATGATATTATCAGAGAGGAAGAAACAGAACCAAAATTGAAAGATCTGCCAGAATCTTGTTATCTCTTCCCTGGGTTTAGCAATGTCGACGCGAAAAATAATTATTTGACTCCAATAAGCGAATCACTTAAATTTATAAAAGAATGGACAAAAACAAACGCTGAACCGAAAACAACTAACAACATGTTACTTTTGCTTTATTTTATGTATTATTCACAAAGAAAGGATACGTATCTAAAAGAAAATGATTGGGTTAACGATAATTTCACACTTAGTGAGGTTAAATTAAAAATCGAAGAAGTGTGTAAATATTTAAAAGACCAATCCAGCTTGCAACAAGCACAGATTACATATGAAGAAAAAATAAAACAAGATGAAGATATGAAACAATCAACCATTAAACAAAAGGAGGATGAAGAACAACAAGAGAAATTGAAACGACAGAAAAAAGAGATAGATGAAAAAGAAGAGGCATTGAAAAGGATACCTCTTTCAAAATCATTGAAAGAAGCGGACAAACAAAAGAAGATAAAAGAAGAAGAAGATGCCAAAATAGCGATTGCTTTAAACAAAAGAAAAGATAAAATAGAAAAGAATGAAAATGAACTTATTATAAATTCTTTAGATAAATTCGTTACGACTGAGCAAACATTCAACAGTGGTGAAGAAAACGAAATCAAAAAATACGAGAAAGAATTCCTTAATTTTCTTAGTTCGTTGATTTTAACAGAGAAAGACACGTCTGCAATCATACATTTCAATGCTGATTGCGCTTCAATCGACAGTTTTGACAAACAACAAGAAGTCATAAACAAAACAGCGATAACGATCAAAAGAAACAGAGAAGAGAAATTTAACGAAGATGGTGAAAACGATGGATTAACCATTTCGGATAATGCTTCTCGCAAAGTTGCTGAATATCTTGTTTATGCGAAGCTTGATTTTGTGAATGGAACAGTGCATGGATATTATGTAGGAGATGTTGTTGAAGGTGCGAAAAATATATTTAGATTGGTAGAGGAAACATTCGCCAAAGGTGGAAACGTTGAAAAATGTGAGAAAGAATTTCAGTTTTTTGTTCGTTCGTTAATATCAAAATCAGATGTTAATGCTCTCAAACAATTCAATGAAGATTGTAAAACACTTAAAACATTTACAGGTAAACATTATCAAAAACAACAAGAACTAGTAAACAAAACAGCTGAAAACATCAAACAATATAATCTAAATTTATCACTTGAAGATGCTGTCAAAGTGGCAAACTATATTGTTCGCGCGATGCTTGATTTCATTGATCAAGCATCTGGTAGTTATTTCTTAGAAAAAGAAGGTGTGGATGAATATTCGGAGTTTAGAGCTGCTTTCGTCAAAGGGGATGCTGAAGAGAAAGAGAAACGACGACAAAAACTTTTAATTGAAAAACAAGCACGAGAAGAGAAAGAAAGAATAGAGCAAGAAAACAATACTAAAAAATTAAAATTGGAAGAAGCAAAGAAAAGAGCAGCCGATGCAAGTCAAGCGATGAACGAAAAGACTCGATCGAATTATTTGGTTACTTCTGACGCTGAATTAGCAAACAAACAATACAATTTAGAACTGGTTCTGAAAGCTAAAGAACTTTTTAACTCAGTTGAGGAATCATTTAGAAGAAATGATCGAGAAAGACTGAAAAGATGTAGGTTAGAAATTGATGTTTTATTCTCCCCGTTACTTTCAAGCGAAATCAGAACAGATCTAGAATCTAAATGTAAAACAATTCAAAATTTCAACGATCAAGAAAAGATTATAAAAGGAGTTGTGATAATAATTGACGATTATTTTCTTAAAACCCATGGGAAAAAAGATTACGATGTGGCTCATGACATTGCTGAGTATCTCATTAGTATTCTGTCTGATTTTTCGAAAGATAAAGCTGGTGCTAGGATTAAAGATGATAGTGGCAACAGTAACAATCAGATACCTTCTTCTTTACCAACACCAAGTGTTTTTACACAATTATCGAATTGGGTATTTAATCGCAACAAAAAGGAAATCAACAAACCAAATACAGTCAATGACAAAAAAATCTTAATGCAACCAAATTTAGTCATTGTAAACAAGAATTGGGCAAATTTTATAATTGCTTCGAAATAAACATCACTCTTTATTTTTGATTTTTATCCTCCGTTTGTTTTTAAATTGAAAACGTCATGCTTTCCCAACCATTGAAAGATGGTATACTCGAAAGAAACCTTGGTCCTCTTTTTAAGATTATGGAGGATGAAGCAAACAAGATCATTAAAAGTAGTAACATGAGTTATGAAATTTTAAAACAACGATTAGAAGAAGAAAAACAAAAGCATACTGTGAACGAAGATAATGTTATCGAATTAAAGAAAGAAAAAATAATGTTGGGGTTTTTAGAAGATCTAGTGAAAACGCAAGCGATTGCTTCGAGGAACATTATTGCATTGAGTGAAGAAAATGGAACAGAATCAATCATCAAAACAATACAAACAGACGGAGATAAAATTATCGATGCGCGAGGTCAGTTAATTCATCTTTTAATCAATTCTTTAGGTGCTGTTAGAGTTTTCGCAAGAGAAAAACCACGTATTTTACCTGATTCAGTGCAGTATTTAGAGACAGAGAATGAAAATGTTATGTTGAGAACGGAACCAGAACGAGAATTTGATAAAGAAGAATTTACGAAACTAAAAGTACAAGGAAGGCATAAGGTTGTGTTTGAAGAAATATATAAATCCGATGTATCAATTAAAAACATGTTTGAAGATTTAAAAGGTAAAGGAGTTGCTAAACTCGATGTGAATTCAGATAATCCATCTAATAGCGTTTTCTTAGCGTTTGGAAGAACAGGTTCTGGTAAAACATATAATTTACAATGTCCCAACACATCGGAATTAGGTTTGTACACTTTAGCAGCTGAATATATATTGCAACAAAAACCTCTAAATTATACACTTGAATACAGTGTAATCGAAAACAATCCTTTGTCTTTTAGTGGTGGTGGTGGTGCATATTTTAGAGATCTGTTAACTGGTGATTACAAACCAACAAGTTCAAAAGGATCATATGCTGGCTACTTCAGAGGAGAAGACACAAAACAAAGATTGTTTCAGTCGAAAAGAACGAAAGGTTCAACAAACCTGCAAATATTTAAAGAAAAAGAAATAACAGATAAAAGCGTTTTTAATGAAGAGCTTTTACAAACACTTAATCTGCGAGATAGTTCAGATACAAATCAAAACCAACAATCTTCTCGTACTCATTTAATCATTCATTTCATTGTCCGAAAACAAGCAACAACCCTTAAAGAAAAAGGAAAAATACATTCAGTTCATACATTTGTTGATTTAGCTGGTTTTGAATCATCAAAATTTTCATATTATGACAGTGAAACGGACAAACGAAGAATACAACAAGGACAGGCAATATCAGCTTCATTGTTAGTTTTAAAAGATGCAATTCAACATTTCAGCAAATCATACAAACTTGGTACAAAAAAGGCTGATTTGTTAACAAATTTTCTTTTTCCAGTTCTTACTGCTTCTTCTATTCCTTGCCGAGTATCGTTTTTGTGGTGCATGGATCCTTTTTTCCCTGTCAAGAATCTTAAAAACCAACCAATAACATCAAATGAAGTACAAAAGATTCAAAGTCTAACAATTGAAAGTATGTTGTTCGTGCAATCTTTTGCAGAGCAGAAAAATGCAATAGCAGTTGATGATAAGA
>Ga0302186_10003684_pt1 | contig 11101 bp, 13 predicted proteins | sample II_Bog_E1_2_FD_198782 | JGI IMG/M metagenome (GOLD analysis project Ga0302186, IMG submission 198782) | Peat permafrost microbial communities from Stordalen Mire near Abisko, Sweden - II_Bog_E1_1 | ecosystem: Environmental > Terrestrial > Soil > Wetlands > Peat | place: Sweden: Abisko...
ATTCTCATAAATATTTTTTTTTTTTTAATAAATATTTTTTTTTTTTTTTTTGAAATAATGAAAAATTTTGCATATATATCAAATTTTATTTCAAAATTATAATCAAATTTTAAAATATCCAAAAAAAAAAATATCTAAACTAAGCAGAGAAAAGCTCCAAATTATATCGGTAGGTTTTAAATAAATTTCCAAATGAATTCCTAACCAAATGATGTTATTTAATGAGTTTGAAAAAGAGACTAAACTCTCTTCTTTCGTGAAAACAAACTTCGCAAATTTCTGACCTTTATTTTTTTTTAATCTCATTTTTTAAACAAAAAACCAAATAATAAATAATGAGACATAACTTTCAAACAAAATGTGCATTTGTAAGCATATTTTAAGCTAGATTTTACTAAATTTGGTTTTTTAAATAGACATTCGCCTACAAAAGCAATAAATTTTATTTAAAAGAAAAACGCCCTATTTTGAAATTATTATTTTTCACAATAAAATTATTTTTCAATCTTAATGGAACCAGGTACAAACCAGCACCGTCTGGGTCTTTTCATAGCTGAAGCCTCAGGCACTGCGATTTTTTTGACTGCCATATTCTTCACAGCTATCTTCCATTCGGACAATCTAACGGTGGCCATAGGTGTGGGAGGGGGTCTTTTCATCGCTATAACTGCCTTCGGTAAAGAAACAGGAGGTCATTTCAATCCTGCAGTGAGCACTGGTTATTTTTGTTGCATTTTGAAGGAAAGAAGAAAATATTTGGGGAATTACATCATTCTCATAGTGGCCCAGGTCATTGGAGGCCTGTTTGCAGGGTTGATTCTTTTCATTGTTTCTGATCACATTGAGCCTGTTCTTTTGCCTGATAGAAACAATATTCATGGTGCTGTGATTGATGAGATTTTGTTCACATTTATATTTTTATTGGTGATCTATTGCGTTAAAAGCAGAAATGTAAGCCATACTAATGATGGGATGCTTGGCGCATTGACTGTTTCCATGACTTTAAGTCTCACTGTTGTTTATGGAGGAAAATTAAGTGGAGCCTGCTATAATCCTGCTGTTGGGATCGCCATCAATCTATGGTCTGCTTTTGTTAACTTTGATACTTACTATGCAGACTATTTATACATTTATATATTCTGCCCAATTTTGGGAGGACTTTTAAGTGGATTGGTGGTCAAATACTTCTTAGATTTGAAAATAAAAAATAGTTTAATGAGATCCGCTTGGGTTGAAAGTAAGGATGAATTGAATAGAATGGAAAATGAAAAAGAGGAATATATTCCCCCACAGAATATCAAGAAATGTGAGTTAGATGAAACTAACAATGCTTAATTTAATGAAAAAAATGAAATTTGAAACTTTTGAATTCAAAAATTCTTAAAATAATATAAAATGATTGTATTGTTTTGAAAAAATGTAAAAGAAACAATTATATAAAATTATGATCCCATTATTAGCATGTTGTAAAATTTCAGTAAAAATGTTAATTTTGTTATGTTTTACAAATGAAAAAAAAATTATAAAAGAATTAATAAAATATATATAGATAGAGATCAAAACACTCGAACTAATTATTTGAAAGTTGCATTTCCTCAAATTTTTTGTAAAAATATCTTAAAAAACATCCGAGATAAAAAAAAATCGAAAAAATGGGCTTAGATATTAACATGTTTCGTGCTGACAAAGGTAAATTCATTAGGCACGTTATATATAAATTAACCTTGCTTAGGCGGCAACCCTGATTTGATAAGAGAATCTGTCAAAAGGCGTTTCCAAGATCCCAAAATTGTCGATGAAATCATTGAAATGGATCAACAATGGAGAAAATGTTCAAAAATTCCCAAATTTCTCACATTTATTTATTTTAACAGTGAGATTCGACACCGATAAAGCTAATGGAGTGATGAATCAAATCGGAGGGGTTATCGCCCAAAAAAAGAAAGAGTCTAAGGGAGCTGATCCATGCACAGTTTTTAAATTTTGGAAAATTACTTATTAGACTTAAATTATATCAACAGGAAGAAATTGCAAAATCCAAGGAAGCTGAGAAGGAAAGAGACGTTTTGGAGAAAAAAGAGAAAGAATTCTATAAACTATTGGAAACAAAAGTGAATTCTGTCGGAAATCTCGTGCATGATAGCGTACCGATTGAGAAAGAGGAGGATCTCAATAAGGTTGAAAGAACTTGGGGTAAGATTCCTGAACTCAAAATTAATTCCACCCCAGGCAAATGCCATCATCATGAGATTTTGGCTATGCTCGATGGTTACGATCCCAAAAGAGGTGAATTTCTTATCATTTTTAAGACAAAAATCAACTTCTAATTTAGGACAAAAAGTGGCTGGACATAGAGGATATTATCTCAAAGGAGCAGGAGCTTTGTTAAATCTCGCTTTGGTGAATTATGGTATGACCTTTTTGGCGAAAAAAGGATACACTCCGATCCAAACTCCTTACTTTATGAAGAAATCCATCATGGCTGAAACCTGCCAACTGGCTGACTTCGAAGAAAGCTTATATAAAGTTGAAGCCGGAAAGGCTGATGAAGATTATGTTCTGATTGCCACTTCTGAACAACCCATTTCTGCCTTTTTCAAAGATGAATGGTTGGACAAAAAAGAGTTGCCTGTGAGGTATTTTTGAAAATTTAAAGAAAAAAAAATATTTATTTTTTTAAACAGATTCGCTGGATTTTCCACTTGCTTCAGAAAAGAAGCCGGAGCTCATGGAAAAGATATGTGGGGTATTTTTAGAATCCATCAATTCGAAAAGATCGAGCAATTTTGCATTACAACGCCAGTTTTTTTTTTTTTAAATAACATTTTTCAAAATTTTTATTAAAACTCACAGGAAGAGTCTTGGAATATGCATGAGGAAATGATCAAAGTTTCTGAAGAGTTCTATCAATCTTTAGAGCTTCCTTACAGAGTAAATTAAATTCCATTCATTTAAAAAGATATTAATGAGCATCTGAAAGGTTATCAATATTGTTTCTGGAGCTTTGAATGATGCAGCAGCAAAAAAATATGATTTGGAAGCATGGTTCCCAGGTTATGGAGCCTACAGAGAATTGGTATCTTGTTCTAATTGCACAGATTACCAATCTAGACATTTGGAAGTTCGATGTGGATCTAAGAAAGCTGTGAGCGATAATTTTGTTGATGGGTAGTTTAAAAATTTATTTAGGGAGATAAAGAAAAAAAATACGTTCATATGCTCAATGGAACTTTATGTGCCACGGAAAGGACTTTGTGTTGCATTCTTGAAAACTACCAAACTGAGAAGGGACTGATTGTGCCAAAAGCTTTGGTTAATTAACATTTTATTTTTTATTTTAATTTGTAATTTAGGTCAACTTCGTTGGATCGGATTTCATCCCATATACGAAGCCAGTTCCAAAAGCTAAAGATTTGGAATAAGAAAAGAATAAAAATAAACAGTTTAATGGAAATGGAAATAAGAAATGAGAAAAAAACAAATTTTTTTTTTTCAAGAAATTCGATTATTTTGAAAATTAAATATATTTATTTAAAAATTTGATATTTCATTGAAATTTATTTAGATATCAAATTTTTTTTGTAAATTTGCAAAATTTTAGAAATTAGACAATGATTCTGCATCGATTACGTAATATTTTTGGAAATATTAATAAATACACAATTTTTTTTAAAAAAACACAACAGAAAAATAACCCAAAATCACAAAATCTAAATTTTTAAACAACTCAAATGGATCAAAAACGCACTCCAGCTGAAAGAATCTCAACGATAACTGCTCAAATTACAGCCAAGACCACTCCAAATCCTTTATGCCACTACCGCAAAATATCAACAATAAACCTGCAGGTCTTTAAAGAGTTAATCTATGGTAAATACGCTGCCTATCGTGACCAATGTTTTGAATTAATCTCCAAGGACCCCCTTTTCAAGCATCATACAGCAATGGAAATGACTCGTGAACAACAAAGAAAATTGGCTTTTCAGCAAATGGTCCGATACCACCGAAAAACCAATTTGAAATTTTTGGACTTTCTTAATGATCCCTTACATTGCAACATTGCAGGGGAATGTCTTTTCACTTTTGATGCCGCAACGGCTATTAAGGGAGGAGTGCATTTTGTGCTATATGTCTTCTCCATTTTCAATTTGGGTACTGAAAAACATCAAAAGTACATTGATCGGGCTATGGATTTGCAAGACATTGGCAGCTTTTCATTGACCGAATTGGGCCATGGGTCAAACGCAAGGGACATCAATACCACTGCTGTTTATGACACTTCAACTGAAGAGTTCATTCTTAACACGCCTAATGATTTGTCGATGAAATTTTGGATCGGAGCCACGGCTGATTTAGCCAATATGACAGTACTTTGGGCACAATTGATCATAGGTGAAACAAATTACGGTCCACATGTGTTTTTGGTGCCGATTAGAGATCTCAGAGATCATGCAGTGCTTCCAGGAGTGATTATTGGCGATTGTGGCTATAAGAACGGGAACAATGGAATTGATAATGGATTTTTGATTTTCAAGAATTATAGAATCCCAAGAGATAATCTTTTGGATAAATTTTCACAGGTGTTGCCTAACGGGGAATTTAAGACCACGATCAAAAACTCAGATAAAAGGTTCGGAATCCAATTGGGAAGCTTGTCTGGAGGAAGGATCACTCTTTGTCAAAATTCTATTTCCCAATTATTGAATGCAGTTACGATAGCAACACGGTTTTGTGCTGTGAGAACTCAATTTGGTCCAGTTGGTAAACCAGAACAACCATTATTAGAGTATCAATTGATTCAACATAGATTATTGCCTTGGGTTGCCAATGTAGTCATCTATAGAATAGCTGGACAATCAGTGAACCAATTTTGGAATGAAAGAAGAGAAATTTTGTTGAATGATTTCAAAAATCCAGCTGTCAATGAGTTCCATGCGTTGGTTTCTTCTCTGAAGGCGTTATGTTCCTGGACAGCCATAAAAGGGATTCAACAATGTAGAGAAATTTGTGGAGGATTGGGATATTCCGCCTATAGTAGATTTGGAGCCCTTTTGGCTGATACTGATGTTTTGCAGACATTTGAAGGGGAAAATAATGTTTTGATCCAACAAACAGCCAAATTCCTGTTAGATGCTATCAGAGACATTTATAAGGGGAAGGTTAATAATTATGAAACTGCGAAATGGCTGACTGTGAATCCAGTAATGGAGGAAAAATGTCAAGTGAGTGAAAAAGAAAAGTTCTGCTCGATTGAAAATATGAAGTTCATTTTGGAACATAGAGCTAACTTGTCTTTGCAAGAAAGCGCCTTGAAGTTGCAAGAGAATGTCGGATCGAATCCTGATCTTTTCACAGCATGGAACAATACACAAGTTTATTATTTGCAAACCGCGGCGAAATCATATGGAGAAGTTTTTTGCTTTACAGAGGCAGCAAAAGTTTTTGATGGATGCAAATGCGAAAAAACGAAGGCTGTTTTCAAGAAAGTTTTGGATTTATGGGTGTTGACTAGAATTGACGAGGATTGGGGGAACTTCAGATTGAATGACTTTATTAATAATGATCAATATAGATTTGTCAAGGAATTGCTAATTGATAGAAATTTAGAATTAAAAGATGAAGCTGTTGGTATTATTGATGCCATTGCACCTCCTGATAATGTGCTTGGATCTCCTTTAGGATCTTATGATGGAAATTTATACAATAAATTTCTTAATATGGTTATGACCGCACCTGGATGTTACGAAAAGGTTAGTTGGTGGAGAGATATTCATAATAATTATTAAATTAAGAATTATTCAAATATATTTGCATTAGTTAATGAAAAGGAATACTATCGAAGTCTGGTCAAAAATGATATTTAAAATAAAGTATGAGATTTATTTTTAAAAACAAAATGTCAAAAAAGAATAAACAACTTTGTTAAATTAGTTTTTTAAAATTTAATTTTTTTGTCTGTTAATTTTTTGATTTTATTTCATTTTTTTTTGGGGTCTCGGAAAACAAAAAAAAAAAATCCCAAAAAACATTTTCCCAAAAAAAAATTCCCAAAAAAAAAATTTTATTTTTTTTCCCCCAAAAAAAAAAATTAAGAAAAATTAATCAAAAGAAAAAACAAAGAAAAAATTTTTATTTGTTTTTTCTTTGAATTTATAAAATAATTAAAAATTAAAATATTTTGCAAAATTAAAGTATATAAATGTCAAAAAAATCTTTATGAAAAAACTCTCAAATTCTGTATTATATTAAATAAATTCTTGTTTTTTTTTAATCTTTTTAAATTTATTTGGATTTCTAACAATTTCCACAATCCACAGCACAATTAGTTGGTTGTTCAGTCGGATCACAATTACCATTACCACAAACTGGTGCACAAGAAGTTGCTGTACATGACTCGTTGGTTACATTATCCAATTGAACACTCATTTCAAAATCTGCAAATGTTACCGCCAATGGCATAGTAAAGCAAAAGTCTGCACTTTTGTAAAGGATATTTCCAGGTTCATAAGAGAGGTTATGAGCAACCTGTCTGTATGTGAGCGGATTAGTATCCAATAAAGCATAGGTGTATCCATTGGCATTTGTCCATGACTGCAGAACTATTGATTTGCTTGCGTAACATATCTTAAAGGTTATCATTGCAGAGGTTGCTATGAGCGTCCCTGTGTTTTCAACATAGATGGAACCGCATATGGTTTGAGTTTTGGCTTTAGTGTTGGTTGAGCCAGATGTTTGAATTATTGAAGCCACTCCAAGCCATTGGTTGCTGCTATAAGGACTGGTAAATGTTGGACAACTTAGGGCATTGCAATCAACAGGACAATTGGTCGCAGTTTCAGTATTTTTTTGACAGACCCCATCTCCACAAAATGCAGTACAGGAACCAGCTTCACAATTTAACCCATCTACGTATAGATCAATTCCAAATCTCATGTGTTTAGTGGATACAAAACCGGAATAAGTTGCCAGGCAAAAACTGATAGCATTAGTGGAATTTCCATCTAAATAAATCGTTGGATTGGGATAAAGGATTGGATCAGGGTTGTTTCCGGCTATTTGTCGGAATCCACTAACTTTTGAGTTAAATTGCATTGTTTTATTGAAGGGAATAAAAACATTTGACCAGATGGCACCAGGATCAACAGTGGCATAGGCACTACAAAATTCCGCTGTAAACAGATAGGCTCCAGCGACAGCTTGCAAATTGGTGACATTAACATCAACACATCCTTGATTATAGACATATGTGATGGAAGATGCAGGCCAATGAGTCAAACCAGCGTTTGTTGTCCCTGGATTTGTCGAGCTGATGTAGTTCCAAGCAACTCCTCGAGCAGGCCATCTATCTGGACATTGTGTTCCACAAACTTGGATTTGATCATAGGCATAAACACAAGTCATCATACCTTCTGTGCATGCAGAATGAGCAATAGGACTGGCTGAATTTGTGCATTTAAAATTTTGTTTAGCTATCGCGGTAGGTACAGGATTTTTCATCCAAGCAAGGACATCTCTTTCATTGGCAAAAATAATGTCTGGGAAGTTGCCTGTTAACCACATGAGAAAGTCTGTTAGAAACTGGGCCTTTGTGACATTGAGAGCAGCAAAATTGCCATCTGTGGTGAGATATCTCCAATGCCAATAAATACCTCTTGGAGCTTTGTTGTAATTATAGCTAGAAAGGAAATTGTTCTTGAAGGTGGTCATCATTTGGTTATAATTGTTAATCACTGGATCCATGACATTGTACACATCAGTTGGATCTGGAGATGTCATTGGGAATTCCCACAAGCCTGGATAGTTGTTGGCTGGACAAGGCGCAGAAATTACACACATGTTTGGGTCAGGAATCCCATTATCTAAGGTAAATGGCCAATAAGCATACACTCCACCTCCATGCATTTGGACATATGAAGAGTCGTATTGGATATGTTCGTTGTTGATGATCTCAGCTAAATAGGCATCATTGGGTTGAAGATATGGAGCTCTTGAACCTATAATTGTTTTTGGAAGATTGCCCAAAAGTTGGAGGTTTTGATAATCTGTGTTCTCTTCCAAATTCCAATCAGAAGCAGTGGTGTCTATATTTGTATTATGGGTGAATGAATGGATACCTATATCTCCAAAGTTGTCAATCCATCTGGGAACGTTGAAATCGGTCCCTAGCCATTATATAAAATATAAAAAAATTGAAATAACTTTACATGTCTGCATTGTGTAATAGGTCAATTTGGGAGCACAGCCATTTGAGTCACGGATAGAGTGATTTTGTAAGACGAAATCAAGGTCTTCCAAGACATGGAGATTGGCCTCATAAATGGAGTCGTCCAATGTAAAATAGATGAATTGAGGTGTCTGAGTTATAGGAAGACCTCCAGGAATTTTTGTGCTCGCACAATAACAATTATTGCTGATCAAACAGCTGGCGGGATTGCAACTGTAATTGGAGAAGATGTTTGGGATCAAGCAAAAGAATAAAATTAAGAAGAACATAAAGAAAGACATAATATCGAAAATAATTATTATAAAAAAGGAGCTTGATCAAAAGATTTAAAGGAAAAGCAGACTTTTAAAAAAATATTTTTGTTTTATAATAAAATTACTATCAAAATTGGATTTTTTTATATATAAAATTATAAATACTTATTTAAAAAAAACTAGAAAAATTTTTTAATTAATATTTTGATGCATGATGTATTAAAAATTTTGAGAAATTCTGGAAAATGCTAAAAATCCCTTTAAATTATTTTTTTTTTATTTTAAGAATTAACAAAACAAAATTTTGGTTTATTTTTTTTAAGGTTATTTGAAAATATTAAAAAATAAATTAGTCACTCTAAGTTAATTTTTGCTGTATTTAATAATCAGTATGATGAGAAAAACCAAAATAAGTGTGAACAAAATCATGATGCAATTTCTGGACCGGTTACTTTTATCATAATCGTTTGCCTAACAATCAATATGAAAATATGAAAATAATATTTTTTAATAACTTTTTCAAGTTGGACATTCGCTTTTTTTGCTTCGGAAAGCGCATCTTCAATATTATAATCAATTCTATCCAAAATGGTTCCTTGTTCGTAAACCAATTCGGCCATTTGTTTGAAAATATTGGTCAACTCATTAATAGTTTGGACCAATTTATTAATTTCTTCATCTCTTTAAAAACAAACTCAAATTAAAACTCCAATCTATAGAAAAAACCTATCTTGTACCAAACCATCCATCATCTCCATTTCACTCATCGCTTCTCCCATAGTTTCATCAGTCATTTGAAGCATTTTTTCTTGTGAAAGACGAAGGAAATTTCCAGAGTCTTCATTATTCATTTTTTTCAAGAAATTGAATAAATTTTTTTGCTGTTTCCTCAAATTGTTCGTGATTTCTTTGATTTCACTTGCTAGGGATTTTTCGACGTTTTTCCTAACTAGTTTTTAAAAAAATGGGCAGTCTATTTTATTTTATTATTATTGTAAAAAATAAGACAAACTGATTAGATCTTTGCCAGTTTCACGATGTTCCCCCTCTCCTGGAACGAAATCACTAATTTCTTTTATATATTGCCCGCATTCGTGAATTTTATCTGTAACTTTCGCCGTTAAATCAAACATTTGTCTATCGATTTCCACTCCTTTGTTTCCAAATTGTTGCTTCATGCGATCCTTGCTCAATATGATAATATCTCTTTCTAAATGAAATTAATCAATATCAATATTCTCTAATTAAATGATAAAAACCCAAATTTTTGATCTCGTTTATTTTATACAACGTGTTTTGATAAATCGTCAACCATGAAGGAGCTTTATCCAAATGATGAATTTTCATTTCTATTATAGTCTCAGGCAAAAGAGCTTGCACTTTGGCATCTTTTGTTAAAATATTAAGTTATTTAATAATGAGATATACTTTCATTATCCTTCATGAAATCCGGATTTTTGTCTTGGTTTTTCTTGAATCTATTAAAGCATGTAATGTAAGAAATTTTTCCTCTTTTTCTCAAACCTATTTTTCTTTTGTTCAGCCAACTTTTTATATTCTTTGACAACATAAGTTTTGTTGTTTATGATTCCCAAACTCCTTTGGTTTTTGTCATTCTTCATCATTTCAAATCAAATAAATTTTCTTTTGAATAAAGGTTTTAGAAATGAATATAATATTTGTTTTATTTATATTCAAATGTTTTGTTTGAATTTTTATTATAGTATAAATTCTGATCTTTCATTTTAACTGCAAATTTTCACTAATATTTTTTTTTTTTTTTAAATATGAAATTTTTTTCTTTCATTTTCTCTTGGTGTCAACACTCTTTAATTTAGAAAGCTTACATTTTTTCTTTTTCCGCAAGGATTTTCTGTTCTTCTATAACACATTTTTCCAGATAATCTCGATGTTTTCTAGCCTCTATCTCCAAACTCTCAGCTGTGGTTTGACTATAAGCGTTATGCACCGCAATGGTGTTGTTGTATTGCTTAAGGAAACTATGAAAAATAGATTATATGTTGATTTTGGGAAATTTTTAACTCTTTATCGTAATCCTTCAACAATCCATATATTTCGTCATTATTTTTCAAATCATCTTTTCTTCGAGGAATAACATGTAGAAAAACATGATTAATTGAATCGTCTCCTTTATTAAAATTCTGGGAATTTGTCAGCCTGCTTTTGAAATATGAAATTAAATCATTACTTGAACAAATATGGTGCTTGCGTAACAACTATGAAATTTTTCGAGATTTTTTGTTAAAAATTTTAAAGAGAGTGCTATGTCAAACACCTCTCCAGGATCTAAATCTTTAAAATTGAGGCTTTGCTTTCTGGGAACCAACAACACATCTAAATAACAAGCAATTTTTTTTATTTCGAAAAATAATTACGTCCAGGTAACAATTTCACTAAAGGAATCATTGCATACACATATTGTCGTTCGTAAAATACGGCTTGAGCTGGCAAGATCATTTGGCCAATTTTTATAGTTTGGGAAGCTAAAGGATTTGAAGCCTGCATCGACCAAAATCGAAATTTATTTATTTTTTTTTAATTTTTTTTTAACAATGTTTTCCAAAAATTTGAATATTTTCTCAATATTTTAGTTTTTACGTTC
>Ga0302186_10003685_pt1 | contig 11100 bp, 14 predicted proteins | sample II_Bog_E1_2_FD_198782 | JGI IMG/M metagenome (GOLD analysis project Ga0302186, IMG submission 198782) | Peat permafrost microbial communities from Stordalen Mire near Abisko, Sweden - II_Bog_E1_1 | ecosystem: Environmental > Terrestrial > Soil > Wetlands > Peat | place: Sweden: Abisko...
TGGGTTTTGAGGAATTTATGCAGAGCAAACCCTCCACCAAATTATGAATTGGTCAGGGAAGCCATCCCATTTTTATCTAATGTTATACTTGAAGGAGACAATCAAGAAATTTTGGAAGATGCATTAGGGATCTTGGTTGATTTCTCTGATGGTGGAGAAAGATCAATTCAAGATTTGATAGATTTAGGTTGGCTGATTAAGAAATTGGTTTCTTTATTAAAGTATATTATTCCTAAAATCTTAATTCTATAATATATTTTAAAGGTCCACTAACAATTCTAATTTATTAATTCTTTCTTTGAGAATATTGGGAAACATTCTCACTGGAAATGATGAACAATCAACTGAAGTATTAAAAACTGAAGCTTTGGATGTTTTTTTTTCTTTATTGATTCACAAAGACATTATTGTGTTAAGAGAGGTAGTTTGGATATTTTCTAATGTTGTTGCTGGAAAATCAGAATTCGTTTACTTAATTACAAACAATCCTATTTATGTGGAAAGATTAATCTATTTGATGAATGCTGGATTTATTAATGAATCGGTTTTATTTTAAAATTTGGTTTTATATTTTTGTATATTTGTTTTTAGGTCAAAATTGAACTCTGCTTTCTTATTCGTAATATCACAAGACAAAAAAATAGTCTTTTTACCATCAAATTAATGGAATATGGTTTATTCGATGAAACATTGAAGTTATTTCATTATGATAATAATATCGAAAGTCGAAACATTGACAATTGTCTTAGAAACAACGAAAAACTTTTTGATTCATTTATTAAATCGAAAAAATAAAACGTTTGTTTTAGATAAGTTGGACGAATTTATGATTGTTCCCCAATTAGAAGAATTATGCAATCATCCCTTTGAAAATATTATGAATGAGGCTTTCACAATCTTATCTTTAATTCATTGAATAAACAATAACATTCTTAGAATTTTTTTTATATAAAAATAATTTTCCAAAAAACTTTTTTTCCATTTCTAAACAAATTAAATTTTCCTATTAAAAAAACGTTTTTGGCACTGTCTTTGAATCAAATAAAATTATTCCTTTTTAAGGATTTGAAATATTGAAAAAAAAAATCAATCAATATTTTTCCTTTAATAGGAATAGTACCAAATTTTTAATTACTCGTTTTTCTTTTAACGATTTAAACTCTAATTTTTAAAATTTAAATTTTCCTATTAAAAAATAGAAAAACTAACAAAAATTATATTGAAAAAAACAAAACTTTCAAGCAAATTTTCATTTGCTTAATTTTTCATATAAAAATAAAACAGAATTATTTTAAAATTTCTCATATTCCAAGTTTTCCCTGTAAAATTATTTCCCCCCTTTCTTTTCATAAAAAAAATAATTCAACAATCCAAAATACTCTTTCACAAAAACCGAGGCATTCGGAGTATTAATGTCCACCTTTGCCACCACAAAATCGGGGATCACCAAAAATCCCTTGACATTCTTCCCAAGTTTATCCACAATAACATCCACATTGGCATCAAACGCCTTCAGTTTCCTAACATCATCACTAACTCCCCTGATAAACTCAGGGTAAAACAACACATTTCTCACATTTTGTGGTAGTTCCTTGGTGCTTTGGAACCTTAGATCCACATCCACACTTTTAAAGTATTTGAGAAGCATCATCGGTGGTGAATTATTAAACTCAGGGTCTATTTTATCAAATACTTTGGTAAGTCCCTCAATGAGGTTTTTCGCCAATGCGAGTTTTATTGATGCTTTTAAGCTCTGCAGGAAGGTGCATACCATGCTTTCATTATCAACGAGGGATGGCATAAAATCTTTGAAATCATTGGCCGAACTGAAAATCACCTCCAAATTGCTTTGGTTCTCCTTGCAAATGTTGTTCAGGCCCTGTCCTAGCAGAAACTTTAATGGTTGTAACAATGCCTCTTCTTTTTCCGGCCCCAGTTTCAAAACCAAAACCACCGAGTTTTTCATTTCAGTCTCCACACGACCTGACCACCCTTGATTATTTAGATATCCTTCAAGCGCCTGAGACAGAATTGTTTGAATTTCTGGGGTGTCTACTGGAAACTCGAGGACCAAAGAGTAGAAGAGGTCGTTGGGGGTCTTGGAATAAGATTTCAGAAGGTCCGTTTGTTTTTTGATTTCATCAGAGGAAAAGGACAGTTGCAGATTGAAGGAAGTTTTACCGTCAAGGTCGAAGTCAGGGCCGAACTGGATGCCCACCTGGGACACATCAAAGTTGTTAGGGTTGAAATTGTCCATTTTTGGTAACTGTTTTTGGGAAATTTAAAACGAAATAAAGTTTTTATTGAGTTTCTAATGCTTTTTTAAGTCTTCTTTATTTAAGAAAGCTGAAAAATTTAGTAAAAATTGGAATTTTTATGATTTTTCATAAATTTTGGAAAAACAAACAGAAAGAGTTTCAATTTTTAAAGAAAAAAATGAGAAAAAATTTAGAAAATGTTTTTTTTTAATCGAAATTAAAAGTTTTTTTCGTTTCAGTTTTTTTTCGCGTTTCGTTTAAAATTTACCAATTTAGACCTTTCTGAAATTTGAAAATTTGCCAGGATTGAACGCCGTGGAGCATTTTGCCATTGTTTGGCTGGATCTCGAGATGGCATCAGTCATATAATAATTCTAAAATCATTTCAAAACATCTCATTTCCAGAAAAAATAAATAATTTACGTCGATATTATCTAATAAAGGTGACACGCTGATTTTCTGTCCCCCTCCATTTTTCGTCTTCAAAGCCAGTTCCCCGAACAAAGAAGGCTCTACATAATCGTATTTCATCAGATGCGGTGCCAATTCCGCCAATCTATATCTAATCTAAAAACACAATGCCCGTCCAAATCCCAATTAATCAAAAAATTCATCTTTTTTAAAAAATATAATAACTAAATTAAGTTACCTCTTCAACATTGTCATAAGGCAAGGTCTGTCCGACTTCTTCTGACAAAGCTCTGATGATCTGCCAGTCTTCCTTTGCCAATCCCGGGGGTTGTACTACTAATCTAGACAACTGCACTCTTCCCTCCATATTAACGAATGTGCATGACTTCTCGGTATAAGCAGCTGATGGCAAAATGAAATCCGCAAAATAAGCCCCTTCATCGCCATGAGTCCCCAAATAAACCACGACTGCGTCCTTTGGGATATCATCCACTCTAATATTATTATCAGCACCCAAAACGAACACAAGCTTAAGTTTCTCTTTGTTGATTTTGGAATTTCTTGTGGCCAAGCCTAATTCCAAAGCTGACAATCTCCCCACTTCCTGATGCAAAATGTTGAATCCGTTCCAACCAGCAGCTTTATTAACAATTGGAGAATTTAAAGACAACTGCTTGATCAAATCTAATACAGCAGCACCATCTCTTCTCGCCAAAACACTATTTCCAACCACAACCATTGGCAATTTGGCCTGTTTCAGGATCTGCGCAAATGGATGCTTGCCTTCTGAAATCTCCAACAACGGCTTCAAAGTCGTACCCAAATGCAAATACTTATAGGTCAAATCATGCGCCGTTCCAATCAAAGCAACTCTCAAATTATTCCTCTTCGTGGCCTTAAGGATCCTTGAATTGAACACTGGACTCTCATACTTCGGGTTCGTGCCAATCAAAAGCAACAGATCCGTATCCTCCACCCCAACGATCTTAGAATTCATCAGGTAACTCGATCTGAAATCACAATCCAACCGTGGAACTGACTGTCTCACCTCGAAATTATCACAATCCAATCGGTTGAGCAGATCCTTCAAAGCAACCAAGGTCTCACAATCCGCGAATTCTCCTACTACAGCAGCGATCTGATCTCCTGATAAATTAGCCAGTTTCTTGCTAATTGCGGGTAGGATTTCTTCCCAGCTCTGCTCCACAAATTCTTCCTTCCCTTCAGCGTTCTTCACTTTGGCCAAAGGAATGGTCAGTCTTTGTCTTTTGAGTCCATCGAACGCATGTCTCGATTTATCAGAAAGCCATTCTTCATTGACTTCCTCATGGATTCTAGGTAGGATCCTCATGATTTCAGAGCCTCTATAATCAACTTGGATAGAAGACCCCAGAGTTTCCATCACATCGACTGACATCACACTCCTGAGCTCCCAAGGTCTGGAAGTAAAGGCATATGGGCCATTTGTCAAAGCTCCCACTGGACATAGGTCGACAAGGTTCCCGGAAAGCTCACTATCCATCATTTTGGGGATGTAGGTTCCGATTTCTGTTGAATTTCCTCAGCCAGAAGTTCCTAAATCAAGTACTCCAGCAATCTCTTCGGAAAATCTGATGCATCTTGTGCAATGGATGCATCTTGTCATAATGGTAGAAATCAAAGGACCCATGTTCTTATCTTCCACTGAACGCTTATACTCCATAAATCGGCCTTCTTTGTACCCGTAGACCTGGGAGATGTCTTGTAGGTCACATTCACCTCCCTGTTAAATTTTTTTTTATTTAAGTTGAAAGAAAAAAAAAGTTACTTGGTCACAAATTGGACAGTCTAAAGGATGATTAGCTAGAAGGAACTCCATGACCCCTCCTCTTGCTATACGGGTCCTTTCACTTTTTGTGAGAATCCGCATGCCAGGGAGAACTTGTGCTGCGCATGCTGCGACAGGCTTCGGGCTTTTCTCGACCTCTACGAGACACATACGGCAATTACCAGCAACAGCTAATCTTTCATGATAACAAAATCGAGGGATGATGACGCTTTTTATTATGATTTATATTAAATTTGAGATAGATTGCGAGAAATATTTACCCGGCTTCGTGACAGGCTTGGAAAATACTATAGGAGGAATCAACTTTGATCGGCTTGTCATTGACAAAGATCTCGATTTGGGCTTGGAAGTGCTTTGAATGATGGAAATCTAGTGGGAGGAAAAAATAAAAAGGGAAATGAGAAAAGGGAACTGGAAAGAGGAAAAACGGTTAGTTTTGGGGAAAAACGAGCTTTCAAGGCTAAGTTTCTCAACATTGGTTTTTTTTATGGTTTTGATGTTTTTCAAGATTTTTTTAAAATAAATAATAAATTTCCAAAAGGAAATATGAAGAAAGTTTGAAAGAAAACAGTTTTGATAATTATTAATGAAATTTCTTAAAAAAAAATCTTTTTCTTTATTTTATCAATAGAATCCTACTCCATGCAATCCACGATTCTGATTTAATAGTTTTCACCATGAAGCTTTTCATCATTTGGCCAACCTTGACTTTAATGCGTTTTCCAAGCCAATGAAGCTCCAAATTAGTCTCATCAACGATTTTTCTCTTGGTTTGATTGAGATCATGAACAACCTCTATTTCACAAACATATGACACTTCACAAGAAGGAAGAATGTTGACGATTAATTCGATTTCTTCTACAAAAGCATATTCTTTCAAACTGATTTTGATCCAGGCTGGAGCATGATTCCCGGAATTCCAGCCTTGTTTGGTTCCTAGTTCTAGATTTGGGTTCAATAAATTAACTAAGTCAGACTTAGTTTCGGCATATTGGGAGGAAAAAGTTAGAACAACATCTTCGTAAGTAAAGTAGGATTTTTCTGAGGCTGATGTTTTCTTGGCTATGTAATCATCGGCTTCCATTCGGCTATTTTAATTTGTGTTAAAGTTTTTATTATTTTTTAAATTTTAACTTTTTGATTTAATTCTATGAACAAAGTTTGAAGTCAAAACAAAAATTTAACAAAAAACTATAAACGTTTCCGAAAATTTAAAATTATTGTTTTTTAAATGATTATTGATATTTATAAACTCCAAAATCTGCATTTTTGCAAAATTTTTATGGTTAGCAGAAACACATTGTTTATTTTATACCAAATAAAAAAAAACAATTAAACATTTTTTGTATTTTGCAAATTTTATTTTTTTAAGATCGGTTGACAATCTTTGTCATTTTTTATGTTATTCCTCTAGAAAGCCTTCCAAATCCCTATCAAGACAATCAAGTAATTTTTTATCTACTTCAGTTAATTTTTCTTCATTTTTCAACTGTTCGAAATGATGAAGTAAATTTGTCACCATATCTCTATCATTTTCTTGCTTTAGGTTCAAATCGATTTTCACAGTTCTGGTTTTTGTAAACTTCTTATTGACTTGATCATCGTTGAGATAAACAAGCGGTTTTGAGATGAAATTAAATAGCTTAAGTTGGTTTTCATCGAATATGATAGTTTTTAATTTTTCGATCTCTTGTAACTTTTTCACTATTTCTATGATGTCAATGTTTTTCTCAAAAATTTCTTTGCTTTTTTCAAAGATTTTTGCTCCTACTTCATCAGTTTCTTTATTTTTCCAAAAAACCAATGCTCTTTTCATTTTCCAGAAAGAATATTCACATTCATTCAAAGTTAAATTCCTATTGTTGAGTAGTTTTTGTTTGTATTCTTGGAATTTCATAATTGCCTGAGCTTTGTGTTTCATTTGGTTCTCATATCTCAAAGATAATAAACCTAATTTGCCTTTCCGTCGAGTGTTCTTAATTTTATCTGAAAACGAAGTCACTTTCTTGATAGGAATGATTTTCTCTCTCAATTCAATGTTATTGCAATCGATTTCTGAATCAACTTTCTGCATTTCATCTATGTCTTCTCTTAAGATTTTTTTCTGGATTTGGGTGAAATCACACTTTTTGGAAGACACTTTTTCTAAGGGATCTTCTTGGGTCTTCCTTGTCGGCTTGGTATTTGCTGACAAATTTGACTTAACTTGATTGATGATATTTAAATCTGTTTCAATGGTTTTAAAAGTTTTCTGAGTTTTACACTCTAGCAATTTTGTTTCAATTCTCAATTCGGATAAGAATTTATTAGGATTTGATAGAGGACTCTTCTTGTTTTTTCCATTCTTCTTAATTTTAAATGAATATAAAGAATTAAGAATTGTTTTTTTTATTAAGAAATCTCTTTGCATTTTTACTAGAACAACTCCGATTATCATTAAAGTGTGGGAAATTCCTCCAATATTGGCCAATAAATCTGAAATTTTCAAATAAATCCTTTGAATATTTCTTTCGGTTTTCGCAGCAACGAAAGAAAAAGTGACTCTTGGCAAACTGGTGTCATTTTCATCTGCGAAATTAAAATCTGAATTTTTGGAAACATATTGTTGATCATTAATATAATTCCAATTTTCAAAAAGCAATCCATCATCAGTTTGGCTATTCAAGTTTTCAATTAAAATCTCAGTTTCCTTTCTGATCCTTATATCAATATAAGTCCATTCGTTCACTATCACTTTTTTTAATGGAGTTAACTGGTTGCTTGAATCAAAGATTGTGTCATAATAATATACATTAAACGTATATCCATTGATTTGATTTCCCATTTCTTCATAACTTTTGCAGCTCACATTAGCATTAGAAAGTTCATTATTACATAACATCATTTCTATGCTTGCATAAATCATCTCTGGTTCATCCCAATATCCTTTCAACTCAAAATTTGAATCTTCAAGACAATACATATTTGATAGACTCAACGTTGTGTAGATTGAAGGATCATCTGCAAAATCATCTTCTGAACATATATGCAATGTTTTCTGGACTTGTTTATTGCCATATCCATCTCCAGTTGAATCGTAATAATAATTTATGACATTAATGTAATAAATGGATGGATCCATGTAGCCGAATGCCGAAAGATCTTCAATTCCAACTGCGAGGAGCTTTTTTTGATAATTAATCTCAGGACGATTATCTAAACCCATTGTTGAATCAAGAACTCTTGGTGCAACTCTATGGAATAGATCACTTTGAGAAGCATAAAATGCAAGAATGACGAGAATAATGAGTGAAAATAAAAGACCTAAAGTAGTTGAAATAGACTGATGTTTGTGAAAGCGAAGGCTGAACTCTGATTTAAAGAAATCAAAAGCTGCTAAATGGGCTAACATTAATTTTATTTAATGTTTTCAAAAATATTGTTAAAGAAAAAACTCAAATAAAATTGTTTTAAAGCATTAGAAAAAACAAAGAAATTTTTTGAAAAAGAAAAAAGTTTTGATAATATTATTGAAAGTTTTTTATTGAAAAAATATAACAAAAAATTTTTTTTCTTCTTCTTTAAACAAAATTATTTTATTTTTTGTTATATAAAAATATTAAATAAAAATTTTTTTTTATTTTTTCAAAAAAACTAATTGATACCATCTTTCAGCTAAAGTCAGAACTTGAAAAACCTTCTTAGGTAGCATAAAATATTTCAATGCGTTTTTTTAAATTTAAAATTTAATTGATTTTATTCCCTTTCTTAACTACTTGGAGAACCTCACATCTCCCTTTTCATTGCAATAGAACATCTGAAGACCATTATAGAAATTACATTTCGCAGTCGCCATCCAGTCATTAAATAACCCTAATCCGCTTCTTGAACAGGTCTGATGATTATCTGCATCAATTGAAGGACACCCTCCTCTCCATTGACAGGCTTCTCCCGACAAGCAAAATCTCGCCATTTCATTGCAACAATACACCTGTAAGCTATCACCTTGAGAACTTTTTCCACCATCATCCAAACATCCATCAGGAACATTGAAAATCAGACCATTACCACTACATCTCAATTCTGGCCGAATGTCATATGGATCCTTGCAAGAGCCATCATCAATCGTAGCGGAAGGATTGAAGTTGTCAGCCATGGGATGAGTACATCCAGAAACAAACGCATAATCTTTGATTGCCTTTTCGAGATTAGATTTCTTGGAAGGTTCAGAAAGCAAATCTGACAGGGGATAGATTTCCTGGAAAATAACTTCAGGCTAATTTTGTAAATAATATTATGATTTAATGATTTTTCAAAAACTTTTGTTGGGATTGAAGAAGCCCATGTAGTCCACGAATCAGCTCCTGAAATCCAAGGTTGGCCTCCAAAAGCTTCAATTTGATTAATTGTTGTAGATTTCTTGAATTCTTCTGTGATTTCCTTGGAATGTTCGCTTGAGGCACTAACACTCACATAGAAAGAAGCGGAAACTTGTCTGCCTTCATAATTAAAATTTTAAATATATTAGAATATTCTTAGATCTCTTACTTACATCGTCTTTAGAGTATTTCTTTGTGTAATCGGAGCTTGCATAGGCCAATTGAACTAGTTTTCCTCCCAAAGTAACTCTTTTTCTGTAATGTGTCCCAAAGTTATTGATAAGATTTCTATATGCCTGAGCATCATAAACTGTTGGGACATTGGAAATAGCATCTTTGAAAAACGGAGACATTTGCAAATTGCCAAAATGCATGGTATCATACATTTGACACTATCCAGTAAAATTAGAAGAATAATTGAGTTGTTTTTACCAAGACATTAGTTCAGAAACTGTCATGTTGTTGTTGTAGATTTCCTCTCTGATTTTGATGTCCTTTTGAGAGTAAGAACCTGAAGCTATTTTGAATTTGCCATCAACAGAAACCGAGAAAGAGTCGGTTGTCTTGAAATCGTTGTATGTTTCTCCGGTATTTGTCTGAGCGAAGAAATTACAGGTATCAGTTTCAATATAAGCTAAGCCATCAGGCATTTTATGTGTGCCATCTGGAGTCATTTGTCCTTGTGCCTATAAAGTATTAGTATTGATTTAATTATCCAATAAATCCAAATAAATTACATAGGTCATTGAGAAAATTGGAGCCATTTGACGCATTGAAAGAATATCTATACCATCTCCAATATGCCACACTCCTGGAAGCACTGGAGTATCTCCCAATGGATGAGAAAGGAAATCGGGTGATGGAAGTGATAGGGGTTCTTCAATGATAGAAAGACTAGGAGCAAGAAGCAAAATAATGATAAAGAATTTCATGAAATTGAATAGAAATAAATTCAAATTATAATTGGAAAAAAATTCTTTAGTTGTTTCATCATGTCATAAAAAATAAAAATAGAATGAAATTTAATTAAACTTTGAAAAAATTTTTCATAAATTTGAATTTAATTATATTCTATTTCATAAAATTCTTTATCATTATTTTGTAAACTTTTTTTCAGGGAAATTATAAAAACAAAAATTTGGCTAAATTTAGATAAATTTAAATTTATAGTTTTGTTTCCCAAAGGAGCCCAAAAAAATAAATTTTGGTTTTTTTTTAAAACTTTTAAATAAAAAAATGGCAGTTTGTCATTAATAATATTATCACCGTCATACATAAAAAAATGAGTTCATTGGCTTTCGCATCAAGTTTTCAGGATTTCCCACCTTAAATACCCATTTTTCAAATCATATCCAAAATCAAATCCTTTCCTAAACTAGTCTAATGCAATCCTCCACCCCAAACCGTTTTCTCCAAAGACTTCAGGCTGATGAAACAATAGTCTGTGGTGAAGGCTATCTTTTTGAGATGGAGCGTCGCGGTTATTTATCCTTGGGTAAATTTATCCCCATTGCTGCTTTAAGCAATCCATCCGGCTTGAAGGAGCTTCATCGAGAGTTTGTTCATTGTGGATCAGACATAGTCCTAGCATTTACCTATTATGCTCATAAAGAAAGGTTAGCCAAAACAGGTCAAGAACAATTGGTCGAAGAACTCAATAAAAAGGCATTGGAAATCGCAAAAGAAGTCATCAAAGAGCCAGGTAATGAACATTGTCTTCTTTCAGGTAACATTTGCAACACCAACATGTATAATCCCAATGATTCGAAATCAAAAAATGTTTGTTTGGAGATGTTTCGAGATCAATGCAAATGGGCCAAAGAAGCTGAGGTTGATCTGATTATCGCAGAGACGTTAGGCTATTTGGGAGAGGCACTTCTTGCCTTGCAAGCGATCAAAGAGGTTAATCTCCCTGCTGTTGTTAATATGAGTTTCATGGAGTTGAAATCAGGGAAAAGCTTAGATGGATTCACCTTTGAAGAATGTTTTAAGAGCTTAAAAGAAAAAGGTGCTGATGTTGTTGGATCAAACTGTCATCTTGGGCCTGATGATATGTTGGAACTGGGGGAAAAATTGAGAAAAGCTGTAGATGGTCCGATTTGTTTGATTCCCATTACATACAGAACTGAAAAATGTTGTTTTTTTAATTTGAAGAACCTAGACCATACCAAAACACACACTGACAAAGCTTTCCCTGATTCATTGGAAAATTATCTTTCCACAAGAGGAGAAATCAAGGAATTTG
>Ga0302186_10003687_pt1 | contig 11096 bp, 16 predicted proteins | sample II_Bog_E1_2_FD_198782 | JGI IMG/M metagenome (GOLD analysis project Ga0302186, IMG submission 198782) | Peat permafrost microbial communities from Stordalen Mire near Abisko, Sweden - II_Bog_E1_1 | ecosystem: Environmental > Terrestrial > Soil > Wetlands > Peat | place: Sweden: Abisko...
TTAAATAATTTTTTTTAAAAAAAAATTCTTTGACTTAAATAAACTCTAAAATTAATAAAAATTTTAAAACTCAAATTTTTTAATAGAAAAAATGTTTTTATTTCAAAAATATGAATGATTTCAAGCAATAAAAAAAAAAATAATTTATTTTATTTAATTTTTTTTGTAATTATTGGAAAATGGGTTGTTGGGAATCCAAAACTCGTCTGATTTTAAACGAAAACTCCCAATTTCAAAACAAAAGTCTCAAGAGTGTTTCCCCCACACATTCTTTATCCTCAACCGAACGACTTCAAAAATTCGAAGCTGAATATGAAGTTTTGGGTCAATTATTTCAGAACTCCCATAAAAATGTGAAAAAAATCGTTCACAAAGCCTCTGGAAAGGTGCTATGCATGCGAGTTTTTAAGAAAGATTTAGTTTCGATTTCTGATAAAGAGCAGCAGCGTTTTTTGAGAGAAATCGACATTTTAAAGACATTAGATCATGAAAACATCATAAAGATCATGGATAGTTTTAATGATAATTTGTCTTGTTATTTGATCACTGAATTTTGTAATGGAGGGGAGTTGTTTGATAAGGTGGTGAGTCATTTTTATTTACAAGAGCGCCAGGCCGCACAAATAATGAGCCAATTATTATCAGCAGTCGATTATTGTCATAAAAAAAACATAGGTTCATATGATTTTTCAATTTCTGATAAATAAGAATTTTTTTAGTTCATAGAGACATAAAACCAGAAAACATCTTGTTTGAATCTGAAGGGCCAGATTCAATAATAAAGCTCACAGACTTCAAACATGCGAAAATTCGAAAATCATCAAAACCGATGAAAAAAAAATTGGGAGGCGTTTTTTATCTAGCGCCAGAGGTCATCAAAGGCAATTATACTGAAAAATGCGATATTTGGTCATGTGGGGTGATTTTATACATCATATTATGTGGATATCCTCCTTTTAGTGGGAATACTGATGAAAAGATCGAAGAGAAAATTTTGGCAGGGGAGGTGAATTTCAAAGGAAATGAATGGCGTGACGTTTCCTCAGAAGCAAAGGCTTTTTTGAAGAAACTTTTGGAATTTGATGAAAATCAAAGGATCAAAGCAGATGAGGCTTTGAATGATGATTGGTTTAAGCTTCATAAGCGAAAAAGCAATAGTATTGAAGGCATATCGCCCAAGGTTGTGAAGTTTTTGGATCCAAAAGAAATTAAGAAGATAATATACGAATTTCTCAATAATAATCAAAATTTAAAGGATGATAATATAAAGTTGAGGGAAATCTTCGAAAGTTTCGATAAGGATCAAGATTATCATTTGCCTTGGGATTCAGTGGTGAAGAGTTTCGAGACTTTTAAAAAGACCCATAATGATAAAATCGAGTGGATTGATAGTTTATTGGACAGTTTGGTTGATGATACTTTTAATTATAATGAGATTCTGATGATGATTTATAATAAGAGAATTTCTATTAATAAGGAGAATTTTGAAAGAGCCTTAGGTGCTCTCAACCAAAAAGAGAAGGCAATGGTTTCTATTACAGATTTATTAACAGAATTTAAGAAAGAACCATTAGATAATGATGAATGGACGAAAATATTGCTCGATTTTCAAAAAAAAGGCAAAAATGAAGAAATCAAACTCAAGGAGTTAAAGGATCTGATTATAACGATTTTGGGGAATTGAAATTGTAATTTTTTAAAAAAAAATGAAGTGTTTTTTTAAAAATTTAAACAAAAATAAAATAACAAAAAAATAAGAAAAATACTTCAAAAAAAGAAGAAAAAAAAAACGATATCTTCAATTGAAATAAAAAAATAAATCCGATGTTCAAAAAAATCCCTTGTTTAAACCTTTCAAAGCAAATTTCTCAAAGGCTCTTCTCCTCCAAGAAACCAGAAAAACCTTTGAACATCGATACCTTAAAGGAAATGATCGCCACTAAGCAAATCCATACAGTAAACATGGGATTTCCTGATCATTATGGCCGATTAATGGGCAAGCGTTTCGATGCTGATTTTTTCTTGGATTCCGTCTTAAAAGATGGTGGTCATGCATGTAATTATCTTCTTTCGTGTGATTTATATATGGATACCCCCACAGAAATCGTAAAATGGGAATCAGGTTGAGATTTTTCTAAAAAAAAACCATAAAATGATAAAATGCCATTTTTTTAAGGTTATGGGGATTATCATATGCAGCCAGATCATAAGAGTCTCAGAAATTATTGGATCGATGGTGAAGTGGTCATAATGGCGGATCTTTATGATGAATTTCATCAAAGAGTACAACATGCACCAAGAGAAATTCTTCGAAAACAAGTTGAAAAAGCTGACAATCTGGGTTTCCAGATTTTCTGTGCTTCCGAACTTGAATATTTCCCTTTTAAAAAGACGGCCAAAACGAATTGGGATGAAAAATATAAGAATTTAGAATTATTGGCTCAATATCCTGAGGATTATAATTTAATGATCGGGGATCGAAATGAAGAGTTGATCTATGCTATGCGGAAGGCCCTTAATCATTCAGGCTTGAAAGTGGAGACCTCAAAAGGAGAAGCTGGCACCAGCCAACATGAGATCAACATCAAATATAGTGATCCTATGACTATGGCTGATCATCATGTATATTATAAAAACATCATGAAACATGTGGCAGATAAATTCGGTAAAACTGTCACTTTTATGGCGAAGCCCTTCCAAGACCAACCGGGAAGCAGTTGTCATATTCATTTGAGTCTCTTTGACAAAAAAGGAAATAACGTTTTCCAAGGCAATGATGTGGTTCTTTGTGAGAAAAGACATCTCACAGCTAGTAAAAATTTGCTATATTTCTTAGGAGGATGGATGAAACATGTTTTGGATGTGTTTCCATTCTATGCTCCATATGTGAATTCTTATAAAAGATTCGTGACTTCTTCTTGGGCTCCCACTAACCTCACGGCCTGGTCAGTTGATAATAGAACCAGTCCGTTTAGGATCGTTGGAAATGGACAAAGCTTAAGAATCGAATTCAGAATCCCAGGAGCTGATGTCAACCCTTATTTAGCATTTGCTGCGTCTATTGCCTCGGGATTGGATGGGATAGAGAATAAAATCGAGCCTCCAAAAATTTCTTCAGGGAACATTTATGATGATAAGAATCTGATGCCAGCTCCGAAGAATTTAGAAAAAGCATTGGATTTTTTCGAACGTAGCGAATTCAGCAAAATATTTTTGGGGGAAAATATTCAGAAACATTATTTAAACATCTATCGAATTGAAAGCAATTTATATAATCATGTGGTGACTGATTTTGAGCTGAAGAGGTATTTCGATCAAGCTTAACAAAAAGATAATTATTTCTTTGGTTTTTAAAGAAAAATATCAGAAAAAACAATATTTTAAACATTAAAAAAAAAAACAAATTGAATTTTTATTATATTCATTAATATTTATCAGAAGTTGTTTTGCTCACTGACTTCAATTTCTTCGAATAAATGCTATTAACATTAGTTAAATCCATTGAATTTTCTTCTGTTTTATCCCCAGGAGGGAAAACTATCAAACATTCATTTTTGTCAAATAACAATAAAAAATTTCCATTCAAGCTCCAAGTCAAATTCAAAGCATTGAAATTCCTGCCTTCATAAGGCACATCACAAAGAGAAGCTCCTTCCTCTGACCAAAAGAAAATCTTCCCAGTTCCCGTACAAATTGCAAGATCATTTTTTTTCGGACTCCAAGAAAAATTCTTCACAGGTTGCAAATGTATTAAAACCACCTTCAAAGCAAGGCTTTGTATCTCCCAAATCCAAACAGTATTTGGCATATTGTCATTTCTAGTGGCGATAAATTGTCCATCATAACTCCATTCCATTAATCCTACTCCCAAAGGAGGGTTCGCCTTATCATTGGCTACTTTCATCGATGGGATTTTGAAATTACCAGCCAGATCTTTCATCATATATTGTGATGATTTCTTTGGATTTTTAAAGGTCGCCTCGACGTATTCTTCTTCTTTGAACACATTAACATTTGACCCTTCGAAGATAGTTTGTTGATGTTCTAGTTCAACTATCAATTTCCAAGTCAAACAATTTAATATCCGCACTTTTTCATCATACGATCCAATGGATAAAAATTCAGCGGTTTTATTGAAATTCACCGTTTTGATCCCCAAAGCAGATTGATAAGGTTGATATTTTGCTAGGATCCCCGTCGCTGGACAATAAATCAACATCTTATACTCTAGAACCGTTTCCCAAACTATCAGAACATTGTTATCTGGAGACCACATGATATCATTCAAATCATAGGTGTCCGTTTGAAAATGGTTCAGAAGCTTCCAATTCCCACAGAAATAAATGCCTACATAATCCTTCGCTTCCCTTCTTTCAGCTAACGCCATGAATTTGCCATCATTGCTGAAGGTCAGACCTTTATCAGGGAATTTTGGGTTTTTGATGTAATAAATGTTTTTATCCACCAAGGAATAAATCGAAGCTTTCAATTGGAAATCCGAAAATGTTATGATGTGACGACTATCTGGAGTCCATCTAGCAAAAACAACACCTGCTAGATTATCTTCAATTTTACAAAGCCAATCTTCCTCGGAAATTGAACGGGCTTCCACCATGTTTTTCTTTGTCATGACCACCAAAATGTGCTTGGAGTCAGGAGAAAATTCAATGTGGGATACCTGCTCCGGAAATGAGAAAACCTGTATGTTGTCGAGATGAGGAAGGCTTTTTATAATGATTTTAGTGCCATTAGTGACAGCTATGAGCTGGTTGTCAGGGGAAAAAAGCGCGGTGGTGATATTTGAAATAATGTCTGAGAAATTCATTTGGAAGGTTTTTTTAAATTTGAAATTTTAATGAGATGAAGTGGAATTTGAGCTAAAAATATATTTAAAAAAAAAAAAAATCAAATATTTTTGGAAATTTTAATATTTTTAGATTTTCTAGATTTTCATCAATTAGGAAATTTCATAAAAAATGGAAAAAAATATTGCTATGAAACATGTGTTTTGTGATGGTTTTGGAGGCCCGGAAGTTTTGAAGGTCAAAGAATCGCCAATCCCTGTAATGAGTGAAAAAATACAGATTTTTAAATATTTTTGTAGGTTTTAAAGGAAAATGAGGTTCTTATAAAAGTTCGAGCCACTTCTTTAAATAGAGCTGATACCCTTCAGGTTTTATATAAAAAAAAAATATTTTTTTTTTAATATTTCAATTATTTTGAAGAGAAAAGGCTCATATCCTCCACCTCCAGGTTTTTTTAAATAATCAAATATTACTTCTAGTAATTTATCTATTTCCAGGTGCATCTGATATTTTGGGATTAGAAGCTTCTGGCTATGTGGTGAACCCAGATGGAACTTGGTAAAAATTCTTTAATATCTCAAGTTGAGGGTCTAATCTTTTGAATTCAGGAATGAAAAAGAGCCGATAATGTGTCTCTTGAAAGGAGGTGGATATGCTGAGTATTGTTAAAAATTATCCAAAATTATTCACAAAATTTTTAGATTTGTTGCTGTGAACAAAAACCACATAATTCCGGTTCCTAAGAATATTTCAGTAGAAGATGTACATATCAAATTTATGATATTTTATTTATTTTCTAAGGTAAAGGCTGCAGGAATTCCAGAAGTTTGGTTGACAGCATATTTAAACATTCTCTTAGGTGAGTTATAACAATAAAAAAAATCATAAAAAATTTTAAGGTCAACTAAAAAATGATGAGAATGTGTTGATATATGCTGGAGCCAGTGGAGTCGGAACTGCTTTAATCCAATTGGTTTCTCATTTCAAAGCGAATTCAATGGTTTTATGCTCAACTGAAAAAAAATGTGAATTTTGCATCAAGTCTAAAATTAATAAAAACTCATCATTTCAATCAAAATTAGTTTGGGAGCAGGCTCTTCCTACAATTACAAAACATTATCAAAGGAAGACATTATTAAAGATATGAAAAACAAGGGAAAGTTAGTTGATGTCATTTATGATTGCGTCGGTTCTCAAAATCTGGATTTAGTTTTCTATTTAAATTTTTTCATTGTTGTTTATTCTTTAATAACTATAGACTCTTTCAGTTATGAATCTTGATTGCAGATGGGTGATTTATGGATTAATGTCAGGAGGATTGGTTAATAATTTCAATTTAGGCTCACTCTTAAGCAAAAGAGCATCATTAATTTCAACCACATTAAGGTTTTATTAAAACAAATAAATATAAATTGAAATGTATTTTTTTTTTATTTAGGAATAGAAGCGATGCGTTTAAAACCGATTTAATCCAGAAATTCAAACAGGAAATTTTACCAAATTTCGCAGAAAATAAGTTAAAAGTCATCATAGATAGAAAAATCGATATAAATTGGGATGATAATGCTGCTGAGAAATTAGTATTTTTTTTTTGGTTATATTAATTTTATGTTTTTTTTTTTTAGATTCAAGAAGCTCACCAATTGATGGATCAAAATGAGAACATTGGCAAAATTGTTATGGTATTTTCTGACAAAAAGACTTCCTCAAAATTATAAAAAAAAAATCACATCAAATTAAAATTTATAAAAATAAATTTAAAAAAATTAAGTTTACAAATGTATTTTTTTGTTTTTAATGGAAAAAAAAACTATTTCAGTTTTCACAAAAGATAAAAAAATAACATTTAAAAAAATTCATTTTACAAATTTTATTTTTTTTATTTTAATGGAAAAAAAAACTATTTCAGTTTTCACAAAAGATAAAAAAATAATAAAACTTGATCAAAGAATAATCGAATACAGTTCAGTCTTTAAAAATGCAATAGAAACCGAAGAAATCAATGTATCCATGATTGACTCCACTACTCTTGATTTCATTTATAACTTTTACAAAAAATTCAAATTTAAGCCTCCTCCATTCACTAAAGAAGTCACATCCTCTGATCTAAAGGCAGTTTTAGGTCCTCTTTATTATGAAATATTTGTCCCTTTTGTCATAAACGAGAAGATAATTGACCTTGATAAAATAAAACCTATCATTGATGGTTGTTATTTTTATGACTTTAAGGAATTGAAGGATTTATGTTTAATGGCGATCGGAAGTTCTTTTTATTTTCATGGGGCTGACCTCAAAGAGTTTAAGGAAAGATGGAAAGATGACGGGAAAACCATCACCTCATCTGAAAGATTGACTTTGATTATGAATTATGAGAATATTTTCAAAAAACTGTTGGAGAATTGTCTTCGGGAATAAAAATCGAATAGTTGAGTTTTTTTTTTCTCTATATTAGACAAATATTAGTTATAAATAAATAAAATTTTTTTGGTCAAATTATAAAAAATTGGTGATGGAGTTCAGAATCAAAGTATATTTAATAATTTTGGTTCCTCTGGTCCTAGGAATCTCCTGTATGGTATCAGTTTGTTTAGGAATGATCATCAAAATGCTGCCTGAATGGTTTTTTTCTTCAAATTTTAATACTTTTTCTAGAGTTTTACAAAGGCTCTCAGCTAATTCTGAAATTCAAGAGCAAACCTACAAACTCTATGTGAAAATATTTTCAGAAGGATTGAGACTTCAGTTGCAAACAAATATACAGAAAGTTTTTTGTTTTTTCTATATAAATAACCATTAAATATTCAAAATATGTTAAAGCTCATTACTGATTTGAATGGTGTTCAGAATATCAATCGAAAGTTGTTTTCAAGTGAAATACCCTGTAAAAAGAGATAAATAAGTGGGCCACTATAATTTAATTGTTTTTTTGAAGTAAATATGGCTTGTCAAGACATGACCTGGAATGCATTTGATTTTAAAGCTCAACAAAGTTTTATCAATAACGATTGTAAAAAACAACTTTTTTATTAACTCCTTCATAACTTTAAAAAAAGCAAATCTTTTCTCAAACTATGATTTTTGGTATCAGAGGAACATCTCCAATTTTGCCAATCTCAGTGAAAATGACCAAACATCCTTTACATATGTGAAAATTCGTTTTTCAAATAATTTTTTGCTGAATTTTCTTTCAGATGAACTTCCTGAAACTTGATCTCCAATCTTCAAGAACTGACCAATCTTATTCACTCCTTAAAGATAAGGATTTTTACATGGCTTATCAACAGGATGGACTTTTTTTCTACTATCCAGATTTGTATTTTTATTCAATTTTTTCCTTTCCTGTAAAAAATATATATTTTAGCTATCCAGCCATTTTTAATGATTTTGACCCCTACTTTTCAACAGCATTAAATTACTATCCAAATTGCAGTTATCCTGGTAATTTGACTTACGAACCTAGATGTCGACCTTGGTACATAGGTGCCTTAAACACTGAAGGTAGGGTGCATTATAATGAGTTTTTCATTACAAAATGAAAAAGGGGTGGTTTATGTGCCTCCAGTACAAGGAATTGATGATAACCAAATGATATCTTCACTTTGTGTTGAGAATGGGAATAATATCACGAATGAAACAATCAGTGTTTCTTGTTATGATATGCCGGAAGAGATTTTCACTTATTTATCGAACGCCAATGCTGATGGAATCGAAGAATTTCAAACATATTTGGTGAACCCTATGTTGAGAACTGTTGATAAATTATTAAAAAAAATAAGACTAATTGACGTTTTTATAGCTAATGTATAATTCAAACACTCCCAATATAACAACATTTAGCACTTTGGATGAGGTAATGTTTAATAATTCACAATATCAAACAGAAGAAACGAACACTTTCATGAGTGCCACCACATTTTTAAACACCTACCCTGCCAAATTAAATATGGATCAATATAATAACATCACAGATGAGGAGCTATATTTCCAAATAAACGGAGAAGATTAGTAATTTTTTTTTCCTTTTTGTAAATTTTAATGAAAAAACTTTGAAAGTCTCGCACTTTTTACACCCATTGTTGTTTGGGAGAAATATCTGAATGTTATTAAGAATGATACTTTGTCACCTTTATTATTTTGTTATATGGTCATTAATTTTTTTTTCATTAAACAAAAACATTAATTTTAAGGTAAATATCATTCCCATGAAAGAAATCACTAATTACAAAAACCAGCTTGAAACCTCTTTGAAATATGGAATTTTAGTATCATTTTTGATCATTATTGCTATTTTCTTAATTACTGTGGGTTTTGGCCTTTATTATGCGAAAAAAATCGCTGATTCCATAGATTCTCCTTTGGAGGTAAGCAAATTTTAAAATTTCTAAATAAATCTGTATTTTTTTTTTTATTCTAAAGCATTTAATATATATCCTCCAAACCGTCGATCCAAATGACATCAATAAAGCATTGACTTTTCTTGACGATAAAGATCAAAAATCCAAGCATTCAATTTCCTTCGAAATGAAGATACTTTACGACACAATCCATAAATTGATAAATGTGGTAAAATTCGGAAATGATGCATTTTTTTTGTAAAAATCATAAAAAATACAAATTTTTCAATAACAAAAATTTGCAGGGGCAATGATACACAAGCATTGATAAATTATTGTCAGGCCCTGAACCTTTTCAAGGAAATAGGCAACGAAAATGGGGTTGGCATCTGTAGCAACAATATCGGTAACATCCATTTAAAAAACAAGCGATACATTGAGGCAATTGAGCGTTATGAAATCTCCTTGGAGATCATCAACTCAGAAATCAATGAATATATGAATCAGAATCAGGATAATTTCTCACCACGTATCATGCTCAGTGATGAAAATTTCAGAAAAACTATAAAATCAAGAGCTGATCGGGCATCACAACTCGCGAAGGCAATGCTTCGGAAATTCCAAAGCAAAAAAATTTCGAATATAAATGAATCAACTTCTGAAGAGATTGAAAAGATCATCACTTTGTTAAATTCAGCAAATGAAAATTATCATGAACTAACCTTGCTAATTTCCAAGATCATTCTCAATAAAATCGACATTTCTTTGGCCTATTTGTTAAAGTTAGACATTAGTTCCTCAAAAAATAACATTGAAGAAGCAGAAGCCCTTTTGAAGGATTTTAAGAAGAAAGAACTGTCGTTATCTCTGATCCCAAAGGAGGTTCTAGTCCAAAAAATCTTAGTACAAAAAGGATTGATTGAAAAAGAAATTGGCAATATGAAGAAAGCAGCTGAATATTTCACTGAGAGCATTGAGACCATCCAGGAATATGATCCAGCGACCAAAAAACAGTAAAGATTGTAATTTTTATGAAAGTTTTTTATTTTGAAAAAGGGCTTTGGAAGAATTAAGGAATATCTTCAATATGCATAATTTGAACACTTATTCAATTGATGTTATGTTAGATAAATTTAAACCGTTGATCAAAGATGTGATTTTCTTAATCGATATCAGTAAAAGCATGGCAGGCAAAAAGATCTTCAATGCCATCTCAACTGTTGCCAGGATCTATGACTCACATATCAAGGAATATGACAGAGTTGGGTATGTTGTTTTCAATGAAAAGTCACATACAATTTTCTCATTGACCCATAAATGCATTTCAGATGCTTATTTAAGGAGCATCCTTTTAAAAATTCCCATGTATAATTTTAATTTAATGAGAAATATTCACTAAATTGGGAAGGGCCACTGGACATACTAAAATCATGGAAGCCATGGATCATTGCATTAATGAATTCTCACAAAAACCATTTTTATTGAATCAGCCTTTGAGTAATTTATATTTTTTTTTTTTTTCTAATTAAATTTCTAACAGGTATGTCTTTTAAAGACAAAATCATTCATAAAAATTATATAATTTTGATAACTGATGGATTTAATCAGCCAGGCAAACTCACTACTCAACAATTGATGAGTAAAATGTTCCATTTTAAAATAAATTTGATATCAATTTGTTACACACATAATAAACAAAATTTGGAGTTTTTGAATGGTTTGAGCACTTCCACGGATGAAGGGGTCTTGATTGACCTAAATTCCTTGAATAACATTGATTTGGTTTTAGAGAGCATGAATGAAAAAATGCAAGGTAACTCTTAAAATTAGTTTTTTTTTTTTTAAATATTCAATATGATTCTTATTTTAGATCATTTTGTTCAGGTGGAATCTTTTTTATAATATATATGAAATAACGTACAACAAAATTCAATTATTTTTTTCTTTTTAGTGTTTT
>Ga0302186_10003689_pt1 | contig 11088 bp, 1 predicted proteins | sample II_Bog_E1_2_FD_198782 | JGI IMG/M metagenome (GOLD analysis project Ga0302186, IMG submission 198782) | Peat permafrost microbial communities from Stordalen Mire near Abisko, Sweden - II_Bog_E1_1 | ecosystem: Environmental > Terrestrial > Soil > Wetlands > Peat | place: Sweden: Abisko, Stordalen...
CTTTCACTAGAAATAAGCATGATTTCCTCGTTTATCTGCCAATCGAGGCTTTTATCCAATAAAACCTTTAAAATGTTAGTTCCAGAAACCGCGATTTCTCTTAATTTCGTCTTGAGATTCATCCTTTTAAGTCCATATAAAGACATATTCCCAGAAATCACTATGGCTTTTTGAGGTCTTTGAGCTAATCCTATATCGAGATAAGTACTTGATTTATCCCCAATAATCGTCATAACAGCAATATAAGGAAAAGGCCGAGATAAAGTTCCTATTCTTAATATCCCTCGTCTTACAAATAAAATATTAAAGCTTAAATTCGAATTTACAAGCATTTCATCAAAAATCAACTCCCCATCCACTATTATCTGATCCAAAGTCTTCGGAATTATATCCATTAAGATTCTATAAGTATAAGGAATCAAAACATCAGAACCTTGGGAAGGGAGTTTTGAAGAAGGCCAATTCATAGATTCACTCCATAATCGAACATCGCATTCTCGAGAAGGATCACAACAACTTTGTGGACATTTTATCTGAGAAAACAATAGAAAAGTCCCGTTCATCAAAATCGCGTTTAAATTGAGATATATGATCTTACGATCTTGATTGTTATAATAATAAGCTATATTCGAGACATTATAGACCAAAGTCTCAGTTAAACTGGTATTTATCATGTTATCAATAACATTTATTTGATTTATTGAAAAACCTCGAACCCCAGTATAATGGAATTTCATGAATATTCCCTGATAACTAGGCTTCCAACCATTACATTGCAGCTGAATATTAGAAAAAACAGGCTTTTCAATGAATTGAATATCATAATTGAACCCAGAAAAAGCGAAAAATCTCCATATTGAGCTTTGATAACCATTTAAATTCGATAGGATCTGATTCTTATAAACTCCAGGTTGGGAGATATTAGTGAAATTACTCGATTTTTGGAGATTATTATTATTAGAACCGAGATTCAATATTTCCAATGTTATTTTACTAGTATCTATTGAACTAGAACTCATATTATAGAAACTACAATCTAAAAGTCCTCTATTATCGACAATTGGACATATAATCGCTGTGTTATTAAGAGCAGAAATTGGAGATTCCAGACATGCGAAATTCACATCGATTTGAGGCGTTTTCGCTATAATCAATTGTGAGGAATTGGTTTGTGATAAACTTCCATTAATATCGAGAATTAAAGTGTTTCTTGAGTTTGGATCGAAATTCAGTGTTTTTGTCGAATTTATCAGAGAAATATTGAAAACTCTGATATGTTGGCCTGGATCATTATTAGCATCACAATTCGAGCATATATAAAGCGTCCCACCATCCAAAAAGCCTGAAAATATGAGGTTTTGTAATACAAGACCTTCAAAAGGAGGTAATAAAATACCTGAAGTCTTTTGATAAACATTAGAAGAGGAGTTTATTATGAAAATACTGTTATTTATTAAGGTGAAATCTAATAATTCAAGATCCATGTTTTCGAAATCCTCTATAACTGAGCTATTTAAGACAATTGCGGATATCGAAACACCTCCTGCCTTGCAATTATATGCTAAAAGTCCTTGGATTTCAAATCTCCCGATCTTATCTAATATCATCCCAAAACCTTGAACCTCCCAAGCCATAAAACCATTGATTTGTATTAGATTCTCATAATTAATGTTCGATATTGATAAACATGAGAAACTTAATGCTATCCAGCCTTGATTGAAGGTGTTTAATTGAAAGGCGTTAGATGTTATATGATGAGCTTCATTCGATCGAAATGCTTGAATTTGAGTATTTAAAGGACAAATAGAATCTGAATAAATCCCATCTAAACTGGAATCGAAATATAGATAAAAACCAACATTCAAGCTTATAGAAATGATATTTCCTATAAGGGAATTCGCAGGATTTGAAAGGAAAATGCCCGCTGCATAATAATCAGTCCAAGATATCGGATATATGCTACTTTTGACTAAAACTATGAGATTTTGCATGAGGAGATTGTTAGTTTCGATACCATGAACAGTGGATATCCCATGACCATATATCATATATAAGACATTTTGAAGGATTTCGATATTATTACTAGATTGAAAGACAATTCCTTTATTATAGCAATTCACAAAGGTGTTTCTTATAATCGAAGATCGAAATAAAGTCTGGATTCCTCTGAAAAACAAAGGACTTGCTCCCAAATTCAAAGCCTGGCCCATATCCATGAATAAAACCTGCTTGATAGAGATCGAATTCAAAACCCCTCCGAAACCATCTATTATCATATAACCGCCTGATTTCTCAAGGCCTATTTGATTTGAATCCCCACGAATTATGATATTTGAGGTTAAAATCAAGACTTCAGGACAAAGAAGCTCGTTATTAAGAGAAATTTCACATAAATGGTTTTGTTGCAAGGAACTATTGAGTTGTATGAATGTATTGGATATATTGAGAATCCAAGCCTCTTCTAATGAATTTTGAGGTCCGGTTATAAGGACTTTATCGCCAATATACCAATTGATTTGACAATCATTGGCTATTATTAAGGTTTGAGTGTTTTTAAATGCGCTTTGATTCAATTTACAATATCGCATCTCTCGTGATAAACCCTTGAAACTCAAGTGTCCACCATAAACACTTAGAACCTTACTGAAATATTGTTGAGTCACCTCATCTTCTAAACTATCATCGGAACTATTAGTCAATTCTCGTAAAGTTATTATTAATTGATGTTGATAATCACCCAATAAAATTTGCCCGGCTATGAAAGACCCGTTTTTTCGAACAACGAGCTTTTCCACTATCAATTCCATATCTTGTTCATCTGAAGCGAATAAAATGCCTTCAATCATCAGCATTTTCAATGGCGGAGGACTTTCATCCAATAAAATCACCATATAATTAGGAATCAAAATCGAAGAACCTGAAATCGGCTTTTCATTAGACCAAGTTATTGGATTCGACCATCTTTGAACAATATAGAGAATATTCGTTAAGACGGCTATAGAATATCCATAGGAATTCTTTATTCTGATATATGTGAGATTCGAGCCATTGAAATCCTGAGTTTGGAAATCCAAAGTACATGATATAGAAGAACTGTCAGTGGATATCATGGAACATGATTTATTAGAAACGAATATCGAAGAATCCAATGAATTGGCATTATCGACATTAGTTATATTTAAAATGGTGTTTTCTCCAGGCACGAAAAATAAAGGCCAGAAATTATATAGAAAAACTGTGAAGTTCTCATTAAAATATATGGTTTTGGCTTGGGTATAAGAAGATAAATAATCTTGATTTGGATCTGGACTATCTAGGAAAAAGAGCTTCATAGTGCAATTCGAAAGCTCGGGTTCTTGAGAAACTATTATACCTATAATTCGGAATTCACGGATTAGACAAGAAGTTCCTGAATAATTATCATTAAATCGAATATAACGATAAATCTCAATATTATCAACTATATCAGTTTCTATAGAAAAAAGAATATAATAATTCATATTATCATTGATATTAGAAAGATAAAACAAGGTTTTCCAGGTGATATTATCAGAACTCGCTTCTATAGAAGTATTGAGGAATTTACTATAGGAATTAAAAGGTCCATTTAAAGATAAGCCTATTTGTTGAATGAAAACATTAGTATCCATCCCGAAATCGAAACCAATAAAACAAGTGCTTCCATTATCAGAGGAATAAAAGGTTTCTTCATTAAAATCACGGATATTCTCTTGATTTTGCTGATTATTAGTATCAGAAAATAATATAGCCTGATGACTGAGATCTTCATATTGATCTAATAAATTCGTATAATTCTTAAGAAGATTTAGACTTCGAAACTCTGGGATTTCGCATTGAATTCCTGAGGAAGAAGCATTCAAAATTTTACAATCTAAATAACAAAGCTCGATCTTCGGTTCTAAATATAGATGATTTCCTAAGAGAGTCACTATATTCCCTCCAGCTAAACTCGAATTTTCAAAGAAATTCAGACTTTCAATACTTGGAGTCAAGATCACATATCTTGGCACTGAAGCTGATAAATATTGATATTCACAAAGGCCATTTCCCTCACTATAAACATTCGGGATATAAAAACCAGACTTTAGATTAGTCACATTGAAATATACATAACCATAGGTCACCACATTATCTAATAGATAAGCCGTTATAGTTTCATTAGTTTGATTATTGATCAATTCATAATCATGGGCAGAAGTTGCGATATAAGATAATCCACAATACGTCAATTTCAATAATCCAACACTCGGAGTATCATAATTGATATCATCTAATTGAACTGTCTTTATATAAGTTGAACTAACTGTATATTGATTAGAACAGATCGAGTTATTAAGAGAATTATCATAAAGAATGATAAAATATTCTGGAGATATGGATAATGTTGGAAGTCTGAATGAAAGCTGAGAATCCGAGATAAAAGAAGTATTGAGATCGAGGAAATCATTATCTGGTAATTTGAGTTTTAAGGAGAAGTTATTGGGAAGACTAGTGGCTGTGAAATTGAGGATATTTCCTTGAGGAGGGCCTGCGATTGAGCTAATATAAATGCAATTTGTGGTTATTTGGATCTTATTTTGAGTGAGATTCATAAAGCCTAAGGGGAAGATATTGATTTGTAGGGTATAATTGGCTGGATATAGACTAGGGATTGTTATATTAATAGAGCCATTGGTATATGCCATAGAAAAGATATTTATTGGTATAAAAGAAGCATTGGAATCTAAGGAAAAAGAGACTCTCGTGAGCATTTCTTGGGAAATTAGATTATTTATAGAGTAAATCATGGGTTGAAGGTAATTTGTGCTGGAATATGACTTATTTAATAAGGTTAGAGTATCAGAAAAAGGAGTTTCTGTTGATATAAAGGAAAAAACTAGGGATTTTGATAAGGAAGAGACAATTTTATCGCCATAATAAATTGAGAGATTTCCAGAGAAATTTGTTGTTAGATTCAAAGGCTCGATTTCGCATTGGAAGAAGCTCGAATTCAAAGTATTTTCATTGACCAAACAACTGAAATTCGCGATTTTGGCTTGAAGTCCTAAAGCGAAGCCTTCTCCATATATCGAAATCAATGAGCCTCCTAATAAAGAGCCTTTATTCGGTTGGATATTGATCACTTTGCATCCAATAAACATAGGAATTAGTTCTGTTTTATTAGAGGAATTATTGAAGAAACCGGCTATTCCTTGACTATCGATAATCAAATAAAGATCGAAAAGACCTAAACTCAAGTTCTGTGAATTCTGATAAAATAAGCATTGAAATAGACTTAAAGTGCTATTGCTCTGAGGATTAGAACAATTCAATATAGAATCTGTGATATTGGACCTTTGAAGGAAAATATCGAAATTTGACCCGAAATCAGCGTTTTCTATATAAATCTCAATAGAATTCGCGATCCAAGGCGTTAAAATCCTAGTGTTTATTGATTGGATTATTGGAGTTGAGGTTTTTGAGGTCAAAAAACTGAGGTTTTGTGATTGAAATTGATTGACGATTATTAGGAGATTATTAGTGAAATTATCAAGGAAAATTGCATAATTCAATCGACATTGGAAATTCGTGTAATTCAATGAAATTATCAGACATTGAGAATCTCCTATTGTAATTTCCATAGAAGTGAGACTTTGATTTAAAGGAAATCCTTTTCCTATGACATTTATCAGAATTCCTCCTAATATCGAACCATTTAATGGATATATTGAAGAAATCAATAAAGGAATAGTAATTTCAGGATTATTAGGACTTTGATTCTCTAGAAAACCCAATGATTTTATCAAGACTTTCGAGGTGAAATTCCCTGCATAAAAAGCCTCATTTTCTAATGAACAATTGAGAATTCCTGTGTTATTATCATTAGGATTTATAGAGAAATTCAGGCCGTTATCTGGACAATATTGGTTATTTCCTATTAAAACCTCGAAAATTCCTAATGAAATATTGATAAACCCTTGTAATTTGGTTATATTGGATATAGTTAAGACTATAAGATTCTGATAAATCGAGGTTGAAGCGATATAAGGCAAAGATCCTGGGTCTATAAGCTGATATTGACAATTTCCTAGGCAAATACTTGAAATATTATTGGAAGAAATGAGGATTTCAGGGTTTTGGCTCATTATTCTTAAGAAATCCTCAGCAATCGGGTTAATGAAAATGTTATTATTTCCTTCTATAGTCCTATTAATAGTGATATTAGGAAAAGTGCCTATCGGACCTCCTGTTAAAAGGCTGGAATTCATTTGAAATAAAGGCATAAAGCCTGGATTTCCTTTGAATTCTATAGAGAAACTAATCTCTTCGATAGTATTAGTGAGATTCTTTATTATTAATGGACTATTGAGGAAATCGAAGGTATTTTGTAATAATTGTGATATAATATCAGGAGAAGTCGTGAGATTTATCAATGGAGTCTCGATATTATTAAGAGAAAGACTATAGGTTCCATTTAAAGGATTTGATGGATATTGAAAACGAAGGATAGTCCAATTAGAGGAGGAATTACTATCGAAAACCACTAAGGAACTATTCAAAAGTTGAGGCAAAATAGTGAAATTCATTCTATTTTCCTCATAAAAAGTCAACCAAACCTCGATATTCACAGCTTCGCTATAACTAGTCACTAAGGTCCCATTTTGATTTGTGAATATCAAAGAAACATTGATTTTAGCTTGGAAAAAAGGCTCTAAACTCTCGCTTATATCCGAGTCTATTAATTTCAGGTCTATTTGTGGAGATTTAATATCATTTATCAAGAGGAAAATCGCAGATCTATAGACATCAAGGTTTTCTAATACAATTCTTAGTATTTCTGGCACGAAAATCGCTGAAATCGTGATTATTTGAAGGTCATGAGGTTTAGCGAATGAAGGTATTGGCATAAAGGTCGTATTATCATTATTGAGGATTTCCACAGCGAATTTCCATTGATCATTAGCACTTTTCGCATTGATTTGCATGATTTCCATATAATAAAGTCCGTTTTCCTCAAGACTTATCCATTCAGAAACCTGAGAATTTTCATTGAAATATTCATCTTCATTAGAGGAATTCAGGTTTTGACAAGCATTTATCAGGGTTTTTCTATTGGAACTTCCAGAGATATTGGATATCAGCAATTGGGTCATTTCAACCCCTGAACAATAGAACCTATAATTACTAGTAATTGGGGGTTTGAAAAGGCCTATTATTAGCCTAGTATAGCCTTTATTCCCTGAATTTGGCTGAGTATTGAGAAACATTATATTATCGGAGATATTGGGTTTTATTGAATTAATGAGTAATTCACGATCTGAGAAATTATAGACCTTTTCATAAAGAAACTCTTGACATCCTGGACTTCCCTCATAAAAGTCCTGAATTCCAAAATCAGCGATTTCAGGGATTTCTAAATAAAGATAAATGGAATTCATGGTGATTATTGTTAATATCTGATCCATATAAGAAGCTATTAAAGGTTCCATAAAGCCTTGACCATTGATTTCAATGAAATTCCCAAGACTCGATCCTATTAATGAGCTAATATTGGCTATTATAGGATGGAAAGACACTTGATATTCGATAGGAATTTCTCTTATCAGTAGATTTCTGCAGGAATTCGCATTTATCAATAATCCCCCTCCGTTTTGGATCAATAAACTTAATAGATAATACCCTGGAATCGTGATCACAGGAAGCGAACAAGTTATAGAAATTGATGTATTGAGAGTCAACAATTGTGCAGGATTCGAAGGAACACAGAGATAATCTCCTATTGAAATCTCTAGGACCTCGCCTTTGACTGTAGTCACTGTAGGAAATAGATCCAAAGTCAAAATACTCGCATTTATAGCTGTATTTATAGGCCAGATCATCATCACAAGACTCGGATCATCTAAAAATATAAGAAAAAAAAACATTAAATTCCTTAATAAAACCATTTATATTCTTACAAATATAGACTATTTTCACTAGAGAATCATTATAAAACACTGCTGTTTGGGTATTATCTATAATCACCATGATATCTAAGGCTATTCCTGTTTTATTATAAGGTGGGACGATGCATTGGATTTGGCTAGGTGTCGTATAATAGGTCACGATTTCGCATTCTATAATGTTATCTATAAGGACTTGATTGCCTAAAGCGGAGTTTTCTGAGAACCCGAACCCTAAAATAAGCAATTTGGTGCCTCCTGTGGATAAAGCTGTGACATTTCTTGCTTTGGAGGAATCAGAATCTAATAAATTAGAAATATCATTGCTTATATCGTAAATAAAAGGGATCATTCCTTGACCTTGAAGAAAAAAGTTAGAATATCAGAGGAAATAAAGGAATTTAAGGACTTTTCTTGAAGAGGAAAAGGAAAAAAATGAGGAAAATATTCAATATCATTAGGTTTTTTTTTGAGTTTTTGTGATTAAAAAAGAATCAGAATTTAAGTTTTTATCTCAATTTCTTGAAAGCGAAATAATTTTTCTTTGAAAAATCCTTTAGTTTGAATTTTATTAAGAAAATTTCGCATTTTCCCTTTTGTTGTCGTATTAATTTCTTTAAAAACCCGATTCCAAACCTTTTTAATGCGAGAAAAGCCTTATGAAAAGTCCAGAAAATCACGATTTCTCACTCTGACCATTGAATCTGAAATCCCTCCTTTAACTGAGCCTTTATTGATTGATCCGGACTCTTTTTCCTCATCAAATGACGATTATCCAATGAAACTTTCAGCCTATTCGGCTTTTTCAGCCTTTTCTTCCCCACAAAAGGTTTCCAATCCTCCAATAAACCCTTATTTCGATCCTTATAAGGTTCCAGCGGATATTGAATTGGCTGAAAATCATGGAAAAGCTCGGAAAATAGGCAAATTTATTGAAAATCCTCAGAAAGTGTGTTCTTGTTGTGGTCTTCCAATTGAAAAGGAGCCTTTTTCCTTGTTTTGTTCTTTACAGGAATTGGCTTTTCTGGGGAGTGCCTATCCATTTTATTTCGATTTCATGAAGAAAATCCTCTTGATAATCTTCATAATTCTCATGGTTTCAGGGACTATGAAGCTCGGTCTCATAAATACTAATTGTAATGAGGCTTGTGTGACTTTTTTCGGTTTCGGGGTTTTGAATCTCGAGGATTATAATCAACAAATCTTCACTCAAAGTGGATTGGATACTGTGTTTTCGGTCTTTTTAATAGCTTTTATGCTGGGGGTGAAAACCAGGAGTTTCAATGCCATCAAGATCTTTAATGATAAGGCGATAAGCGCTAGGGATTATACGATAATGGTTCAAAATATACCCAAATTCACGAAGAAAAGCGAGATTTTGGGATATTTCAAGGATTTGGTTCAAAAGGAAATCGTTAAAGTGAATATGGCCTATGATTTAAGGGAATATAATTCGATGTTTAATAGGAAATTGAAGGTGGTTTCTCATTTAAAGGGTTTATATAATGAAGAAGGTTTGGATTTCATTATAGGTGATGAAAGTCCTGATCTCAAAAAGAATTCGAAAAAAGACTTGAAATCAGAAAAACCATATAACAATGAAATCGCGCTTCTCGAAGCTGAAAACCAACGTTTAGAACAATCATTAGAAAATTTCGAATCGCGATGTGAAAGCGAAAAAAACGATTTATTCACAGGAACAGCTTTTATTACCTTTAAATCCCAAACCACAGTTCGAGTCTTAATAGATCAATGGGGAATCAGTTTATTAAAGACTTTAGAATATATTTTTATAGAGAAATTCGCAGAACCTTATTTAAAATTCAAAGGCCAAACTATAATAGTTCATGAAGCTCCTGATCCCACTGATGTTATATGGGAAAACCTGAGATTTTCAATCTTAAGGACCATATTGAATCATAGTCTTTTATATATCCTATCAGCTGGAATCCTGGTTTTAAGCTTTTATATTCAATTTCAAGTGGTTTTGATCAGCAATGATATGAAACAAGAGCTTGAAAAACAATTGGAAAAAGTCCAGGAAATGAATCTAATAGTAAGAGGCGCGGCTTTGGGAATTAGTTCAGTGACTATCATGATAAATTTCCTATTGAAACTCACGGTTTTCGCTTTCGCAATATTAGAAAAACCATATTCCCATAGCAGATTTAATCAAAGTTATGTGACTATTTATATTTTGTTGGCTTTTTTTAATTCTGCTTTAATGCCTTATTTAGTAAACACCTTCATTTATTCGAATCAAACCCCAGAACAATTGATTTGGGATATTCATTTCATTCTTTTATGCAATGCCTTTTCAACACCTTTGTTCAAATGTCTGGATCCTTGTCTTTGGCTAAGGAAATTGATGCGTGTTTATATAAGATATAAAGGGAAAAAATGTCTCATGACTCAATATAATGTGAATCATTGGTTTGAAAACACTTCCATAGATATCGCGGAAAATTATGCTTATATTACTAGAACTCTCTTATTGGCAGTTTGGTATTCTTCAGTGGCTCCTTTAGGCCTTATATATTGTTTAATGGGGATAACAGTGAATTATTGGCTTGATAAATACCTTTTATTAAGAGTTCATTCATTTCCTTTATATCAATCAGAGGAAATCATTTATAAATTCATCAATAATCTAGAAGTAATCCCTTATTTATATATGTATGGGGCTATAGAATATCATTCCAGAATAGTCCTTTCACAAAATCTCTTAGAATGGGTCTGGTCTTTCCTTTTCTATGGCATCAGCTCAATTTCCTTAACCTTATTCCTCATATTCTATGTGATGTTCTTTAAACATAAGGCTCCGACCAGAGATATTCAAGTCCAATCCTATGAAAATATCAGATATTTATTGGTTTCGGAATATGATAGAACCAACCCTGTTACCAGGAAAAAGGCCAATAAGGACTTCCTTCAAAGCATTGAAAATCATATGGGTTTAAGCCCTATTATGAAGAAGAAGCTTATCAATAAAGCAACCGTTTTATTACCACAACTTACCCTGAAAAAGCCTCATCATTATTGGTCACCCAATATCACTTTCAAAAAGGACTTCAAAACTATTAAGGAAATGGAAATGATGGCGATGAGCGCGGATATTAGAAAAAAGAAGGTCTTTTCCATTGAT
>Ga0302186_10003691_pt1 | contig 11084 bp, 7 predicted proteins | sample II_Bog_E1_2_FD_198782 | JGI IMG/M metagenome (GOLD analysis project Ga0302186, IMG submission 198782) | Peat permafrost microbial communities from Stordalen Mire near Abisko, Sweden - II_Bog_E1_1 | ecosystem: Environmental > Terrestrial > Soil > Wetlands > Peat | place: Sweden: Abisko, Stordalen...
TTAACATCCCCCCCCCCCACCCCCCCCAAACCCAACCCAACCCTACACGACCCGGACCCCTACACTACAATGTCAACCCAAGTGAAACTCGCCAAACAAGCTCTTATCGCCAAACATAAACTCATGCGTAACACCAACAAGACCGTCAGCAATTATTTCGCCTTTCCTCAAATCAATCAAGCCGTACATGTCGTCTCTAATTGTGAATTTGTCTCAAATCCTCAAAACACAGAAATCGTGCAACCCATACCACAGATACCCATCCAAGCCAATAATATACGTCTCCAGACGAAAGTGACCCCTATCTTCACCAAGAATCATGGCTACCCACGATTGGTTCAAGAATTCCAATTCTTCCTTGGAGAAAGCGTCATCAAATTCACTAATGTCACTACCTCAATGCCTGATCGAAAAGATGATGCCTTCATGTCTCAAGTGGCTCTTCTCAACACCCAGAATCAAATCAATGATTATTATTTTGATCTCTCCAATAACAAAGAAGAAGGTAAGATCATCGAGGAAGAAGTTCGAGCCAAGGATTTCGATCCAGACCAAGATCAACGGCCCGATTGTCAACCTCAGGCGAACAATATTAATAATGAGAATAATAAGAATTCGAGTAGCCTTTTTGGCATGCTTCATGCCAAAAATTATCCATTTGGTGAGAATCGTAATGCACTTCTGCATTCTAAAACAACTATGGCAGGACCAATTATTGCCAGCACAGTTCGTTGTTGTGAGATTCAGAAACTCAGGGAGGAAGAAAAGTCATCGTTATCAGGGAAATCGTTGTCACCACCCCCGATTCCATTGGAAGTTTCTGAAGAGTCTTATGGAGAAGAAAGAGAATGCGGAGGAGATAGTAGTGGGCCGAAGGAAGATGGCCTACATTTGTGGAGAGGAGACATGGAAATCCCTGATAACAAGAAATCGCAGGTTTTCAAGGTGGTTAAGAAGCGAATTTGTAAGCAAGATAGGAAACTTTGCGAAGGACAGAAACTTGGATGCAAGGTTCAATGAAGATTTTAACATAATCTTTATTATTTGCCAAGTAGAAAACGAAAAAATTAAGAGATTTAATATGTTTAGCTTTAAAAAGCTTAAGAATATATTCGAACATCAATTATTTGTCGATTTAAAACAAATTTCCTTTAGGTTTTGAAGGTCTTTTTCAAAGAGTAATAATGGATTTATATCAAAAAGACTTAATGCTATAAAAATTATAAAAATAAAGAGTTTATTAGTTTAAATCTATATAATGAGTACTTTAAAACTACCAGAAACCGGATCTCATCTTAAATCCAGATTCTCGCCTAATCCTTCTATTATCACTAGCCCTAAAGGCAGTCTTTTCCTCAATAATCCCAATTTGATGTCTCTACGTAGACATAATCTCTTCGATTCTGGAGTCCAAGGCTTAATTAACAATAAAAAGGTGAAAAGTTCTATAATTAGTCTAGAAAAAAGGCTCAGAAATAGTGGATCAGAGCGGAAAGAAGACAAAAAGGAGCTTGATTTAGCCATTTATAGTCAAGATCAATTACTTGAGGTTTTTTTTTCAAATATAATTAGACTTTAAATTTATTTGAAAGATCGCTGGAGAGATCCTCAATAGACCAGATGGATCTCGTTCCTCTTTGGAGATCAAATTATTGATGAAATGTACTGGAAATGTGAAGTTTTTCATGGATATAGGCATTTCTACCCATGAACAATGTTGTAAATATATGACATATGAGAAATTGGCTGGAGAAGAAACCTTATTTGAAATAGGTTGATATTTATCTAATAAATAGGTCTATATTAATTATGTTAATAAGGTTCTTATGGCACCAAATTCTATATAATCCTCAAGGGATCGGTTGAAATCCTGGCTAATCTCTTCAGTATATTCGAAGAAACTTCGCCTGGAGGCAATATTATTCAAACCAAAGAAGCTAGATTGACTAGAGTTAAGGTTTCTAAAGCCGGAGATTCATTTGGAGAATTAGCTTTATTAGAAAATAAGCCTAGAGCTGCTACCATAAGAACTTTAGAAGAAACCCATTTCATTGTCTTAGAAAAAGAATATTACGATCAGATTTTAAGTAAAGATTTAATCGAGAATTTATGAGAAAAATGTTTATTAGAGGAAAGAGAAATGAGGAAGTTCTATGATGAAGTTAATTTCTATCAAAGCATGGAATTATTTAATAGTTGGGCTGCGATTACTTTGAAATATCTGGTCTATCATACAGAGAAAAAAAATTATATCCGAGGACAAAAAGTCTATCAACAAAAAGAATTGGCTTATGGGTTCTATATCATCAAGGAAGGAGAGTTTCAAATGCTTTGTAAAGTCAAAATTGGAGATAATGAATATAACAAGAATTTCAAGCCAATTGAAAAAACCCGCACTATTGACGTAATTTCTTAATTTAATGATTTCTTAACTAATAATTTCTTAGATAATATTGATAATAATTTATTAATAAATTCTTATTAATTTCTAAATAATTTCTTAAAAATTCTTAATATTTTCTGAATATTTTCTGAATATTTTCTGAATAATTTCTTCCTAATTTCTTAAAATTTCTTAAAAATTTCTTAATAATTTCTGAATAATTTCTTAATTATTTCTTAATCATTTCTTAATAATTTCTTAATAATTTTTTAATAATTTCTTATTTTTATAAATTTCTTAATATCAGCTCTCAATTCTAACCAAAGGAAGTTTCTTCGGAGAAGAGGAACTCATCGAGGAAAGTCTCAGAACCTCTTCTGTGCATTGCGAATCTCAAACAGGCGAATTGGTCTTTATTTCGAAGCGTGAATTCCATCGACGACTTTTATCTGAAGATAAGATTCGTGAATATCTTCTTCATCATATAGAAATCAAGAAGAAATGGAAACTTTCGAAGCTAAGAACTGTGAAAAACCTCGAAAAGCCTGAATTCCTGGCCAATAGTTCTTCTAATATCAATTCCCAGCCTTATCTAGATAAATCTCTTATAATGGAAAAATCTCAACCTTTCTTCAAGAGAAATGCCTCAATATTAATAGAAAATTCCAGGAAACCACAGAAAACACTCAGTTCAGTCTTAAAGCTCGATTTTTCTAAAGTTTTCATCAATAAAGCCTCACACCAAATAGAAAAAACCTCCAATTCTAATAATAATCTCAATTTCCAGGGGTTTTCTCAGAAAAAGCATGAATCTATCATGATAAGTTCTTTGAATTATATGGAAAACATTAGAAAACCCTCGAATTTCGATAAGCCGATTGAAGGATATCACCCAATAATCGGAAGGACGATATCGGTTTTTGAGAGGAATTTACAATTTTCTAATTCATATAATACTAGGGAGAATCTTAATAATCTCGAGAAAGTAGATGAAGCTATCTTGGATGTTTCTAATAAAAACCTTGAAATTTCTCATAAAAACCTTGAAATTTCTAATAAAAGCAATGATATTTCTAATAAAAACATGGATATTTGTAATAAAAAGATTGATTTTTCTAATAAAAACATGGATCCTTATCAAAATATTGATAAAATAGAGGAAATATGCGAAAATGCTACTGGCATTTATCTACCTAAAGTCTCTAGGAAGCTCTTTACAAATAGAGCCAGTTCGTTTCAAAATCTCTCAAAAACCAAGCTTTTTCATGATTCTTTCTCATTTTCTGAGCTTTTACCCTCAATAAACAACACCCAAAATGCTAATAAATCCCATATTTCAAGTAAATCTAATATTTTAGATGAAATAAAGGCTTCTTTTAAGCCGAGAGAAGTCATGAAATTAAAAGCCTATAGGAAATTCGAAGAACTTAAGGAAAACTTCAATTATTTCCATGAATTCAAAGGCAAAAAAAAACTTGAAATTCTCGGTAAATTCGAAGTCCCGAATAAACTAAAAATCATGATTCGAGACCTTCATAACAAGAATCTCAATAATATCAAGACTTTCAATAAATATATCGATACTTCAGTGAATTTCAATAGCCAATCTAAAGAAAAAGATAGGAAAAAAGGAGAAAATGAAGGGAAAAATCAAACAAAAAGCAGGATTTTTGGGGAACATATTAAAGCGAATAAAACAGAAAGTGAGGTTGAGAAAAGAAAAAAGTTGCCTTTGAAATATATGGCAAGCGAAATTCAGGCTAATATTATGCAAAATTCTATGTTTTTTCCAAAAATTCAAGGGAAAAACAAAAAAGCAAAGAATTTGACGTTTAACAATGAAAAGGAAATATTTATCGAGGGGAAATGCAGGATTTCGACTTAGGAATGTTTCCTTAATTTGAGGAATTTTCGGAATTTTTATAAAGAAAAAGATGTTTTTAACAATTATTTTAACATTAAAAATATTAAAAAAACAATAAAGAACTCTCGTATAATCGAGTTATATTTATATTTATTGTTTTTTCCTAAGTAATTTTAAAGACTTTTAATCATCGAATTCTTGTAAAATACTCACATTATAAAGTCCTTTGAAATCGTTAAAAGGATAAATAATAGGGTTTTTCCTGATAATTTTCCTTCCAATCACGATTTCCTTGAAAACCTGATCATTTTCTTCCCAACTGAATCTTATATCGAATTTCATAAGATCCCAAAGTTTTTTCCCTTCTTTGAGTCTTTTCTCTAATATTTCCTTTCTTTCCTCAGCCTTTTTCTCTAGGAAAAGCCTTAGACTATCAAAGCCTCTCATTCGTGCTTTATCGATAACATTAAATCCGAAAAGATCCTTCTTTTCTATCTCACAGCCATTTTCTAATAGAGTTTCTAATGAATTATAAGAACAATTCCTCACTGCTATAGAAAGCGGGGTTTCTCCTCTACCATCCAAAGCCTCGATATCCGCTCCTCTTAAAATCAAGTATTTTACGATGTTTTTTCTATCGAAAAGCACTGCTAAATTCAAAGGTGTTAATCTATATTTTGGGTCTAGAAAAGCCTCCATATGGAAATCATGATGATCCAGGATTTGTTTCAAATCATTGATATCGTTATCTATTATAGCCTTGAGACAACGATATTTCAAAGTATGGGGATATTGAAACTCTGGCTTGATATGCCAAGCTGTTGTGAGACGGAAATTATAAGGGGAACAACCTATTAAGGGAATATATGGACGACCGAAAGATAGCTTGGAATGGAGATCCCAAGAAAAGATGTCATTGATGGAATTAGGAAGAAGATTGTTGATTCCTTCTAAGATCATGAAAAAGAAAGAATTTGATTTTAATGTTATATTTCGCTAAAAAGAGACCATTTTATAAATTTTGAGGAAATTTTATCGTTTAATTTCAAAAAATGGGAATTAAATTATGTCGAAATCCAATTCACGAAGATCTGAATGAACAAAAACTCAAAAAAAAAGCTTCTTTTTCATATTTCTCATAAATATTAAGATAATTTTAGATTTTTTTGTTAATTTTTTTACTGTGAATTTGACAAATCAAGTGTTTTTTTTTCTTTGAAAATTTTCTTTAAACAGCTTCAGATTATTCATTTTTTTAATTTTCAACATAAAAAACGTCTCTTAAAAAACTCCTGCTTTAATGTTTCATAACGAAGAATTAAGCCTTAAACCCTTGGATTTCATCATGACCTTGATTTCTCTGTTAGAAATCAAGCGTACATCATCCTTTTTCCTTAGAGTCCTGACTTTTTTCTCTATAATCCTCTATTTCCCTCAAATGATCTGTTATATCATAAAATCGAGTCTTCCATCCCTCACAGATTCCAAGCTTTTGTTCTTTTTCCACACGTTTTTCTATTCAAATTTCAGCAATTTCCTCTATTATTTCTCTATAAATTGGCTCACAACGGTCTTTCTGATCCTCGGTTATATTTGGACTTTAGCGATTCCTATATATATCATTATCAGGACTGTGATCATGAAGAAAAAAAAAGCCTTTTTCAATGGGAATTCTGCCTTAATAACGATTATGGATCATATAATTCATTGGATATTAGTGATTTTCCCTTGGTTTCTTCAAATACCTACCTTGGAATTATTCATCAATGTCCTAGATTGTGATTACTTTAGCTTTTATAGTGAAAACCGTGGTGGAAATTGTCCAAAAACCTCAGAACTTCTTATGGTTTTCTCTATTCTATGCTGTATTTTGAATGTGTTATTAGGACTTTTAATAATTTCGATCTACCGAAATTATGAATTCTTCCATGTCGGGGTTACGAATCCTTTGAAATCAACAAATTCCATGATTTTCTTGATAATATATGGCCTGAAATGCATATTGCCGCTTTGTTATCCGATTCTGAAATATTATTTCTCGATATATTTCGTCATTTTCTCCATAATTGTGGTTTTATCGTTATTGGATTTCATCACAAAGCCTCCTTTTCGTGAAAGGTTGATTTCTAGAGTTTATGTTTCCTGTCTAATGCTTGTGTTTGGGGTTCATCTAGTGGCTTTTTTTCTTGTCTATACTGAGATAATCCAGGAAGAAAACTATGTTTATCATTGCTGGTTGATGATATTATTACTAATGAAAATAGGTTTGGCTATTTGTGGTTATCATTATTTGAAAAGGTTGGTTAATGATTTCGGAGATATCAGAACCCTCGATTATCTCAGTGAAGAAATCCTGATTCTGCAATATGGCTCTGATCTTTCTCGAAAAGATAGGCTTTTGCTTGGAGGCATATTGAAGAAACATGCCAGATATTGCAAAAACCCAGAATGTAAGCTAAAATTAAAACATTTAAAGGCTTTGAATTTATTGAATTCAGAACAATTGCTTAATAATAAGATCATGCATTTCATATCTCAGGAATTTGCCATGAAGTTGAAATCAATCATTCGGAAAAGCGAAGATTCACATTATTTTGAATCTTTATTGTTGAAATATATCAGTTTCTTGATAAATTCGAAATGGAACTCATTAAAGGCTTATTATGAGTTACAGAAATTCAAGAGTTCTTCGCAAAGAACGCAATCTTTTTATTTTCGAATTGTTTCCAAGCTGTTGAAGCGAATTATCAAGGAAAAAATATATAAAAATGAACTTGAAAAGACTTTGAAAAATGACACCAAAGCTTCTAATGAGGTAAAGGTTAATGATTTCTTTAGGATTGAGGAAGAGAAGAAGATATTAGAGAAAAAGACTAAGAAGATATTGAATGAAAAGCTGAATTTTTGGGAAAGATTTAAAGATGGGTTTAAATCTTATGAGGATTTAATCAAAACAATATATTCCCTCATAGAAAAAATCAAGGCCTTTCAACATTTTCTTGATAAAAGTTCGAATCCTAACGCTCTGATTTCGTTGAAATTCTATTCAATTTTGCATAGTCTTTTATTGAATTCAATTAATGATTCGATTAAATATGAAGACGAAATCGATAATTTCAAGAAGCGTTGCTTCAGTGCGGACAAAGAAGCCATCACGAACCTTTCCTTTTTCAACAAAGATCTAGCAGTATGTCAGGTTTCATTGCTTAACCTCAAAGGACAACTTTTGGAATCAGGGAAATCGCATCGTTTGGCTCAAATTTTCGGGTATCAACAGATCGATCTTAAGAATATCCGTTATATCACGCATTTCATGCCTCCTTGTGTCGCTTCGAATCATGAAATGATGATATATCAATCATTAAATCGTGAAAGTAGCGAATATGTGATCTCAAAAAATACCATTTCCAGTTTCGCGATTGATAAAACAGGCTTTATTTTCAAAATCCGTGTGTTTTTCAGTCAATCTTTCCAATATCAGACAGATTTTGTGATGAATGCAGCCATAATGAAAATTGAGGAAAAAGGTAATAGACCAGGCGTTGTTTTTGATAATAATGGGACTATCCAGGGCATGAATCAAGAATTTTTCATGTTTATGAAACAAGAATATGAGATTATTAAGAAAAACATTGTTGAGAAATCCATTAAAGATACTAATGAGATTTCATTAAAGGATTATAATCTATTGAATATTTGGGCTTTGATACCGAAGATAAAGGAGATTTTAACTGAATACGATGTTTTCAAGGATAGGGTGAATCAGACGATAAGAAATGAGAGTGGAGAATTGCACTTTCCAGAGAATCTGATGGAAATAATCGAGAAATTACGCTCGAAGAAAAAAGAACTTGAGAATTCTGAGCGTAGTAATACTTATAGTTTATCGATGAAAACTGGGAAATCTAAAGCCAGCAATAATAAGGATAGTAGTCCATATAATTTAAAAAATTTGAATACTGTCAAGAATTATAGCAATAATAATTCGAATACTGTGGGGAATACATTGAGCCCGGAACAGATAATGCTTCAATATTCTGGAGATATCAAGAGATTTAGAGTGTCTTTTGATTTGTTGATACAATGCTTTGGCTATGGGAAAAAAACCACAGATTCGATTATAGTGATAAACCTCCAATTGTTAAAAGTCCAGGCCCTGAAAAAAGATAACAGTCCTTTGAATAAGCAAAGTAAAGAGAATAAAAACCAGAACTTGCATCCAAATTATGAAGAAAATAACATCGTAACCCTTAAAAAAATTGACACCAAGCAAATAACGACTAAAAATGACACAAATCCTATTATTAATGATAATTATAATAACCCAAATGTTATTAATAATATTCAAGCTCCATCAACCAAAAGAACATCAAGAAATAATGAAGGAGATGAGATTGTGAATGAAAATCCCTCCAGTTTCGTAAAACTCCCACCTGATAACTCTGTGGCATTTCATGATTTCGGACGTAAAATCAATGAGGATTTGCCTTTAGATGAAGAGAAAAAGCTCAATGATAACTTTATTAACCTCATTCTGCCAATTACTTCGCCAAAAGAACAATCACATCTTTCAATAATTACAGAGGAAATCGAGATTGAAAAGGCAATAGTCAAGATATCAGAACAGCAGAAGAACATACAATCTGTGAGTAATTCACAGGACAAATTTCCAGATGCCACTGAAAGGCATGAGTTGCCTGATTTAGTAGAGAAACAATCACAAAAGGCCAGTTCCGTCACTTCAATGAAGAAAACCTTCGGGATTTTCAATATCATCAAATCCATTCAACAAAAAACCCCTTTTGCCATTAAGTACTTCATGACCATTTCAATCTCAGAAATCTTGGTTCTAGTCATTTATTGTATCATTCTTTATTATCTGAGTGTCTCATATATCAGTAATGATTACCTTCCATTACAACAAAGCATGATCAACTTTTGTCGATCCTCGGTGGATTTCAATTATGGAGTCTTATCAGTCACACAATTTGAATTTTGGTATTATAATTTCACCACCTTTCGAATCAATGGCACTCGTTTTACTGAATATAGCTCTATTATCAATGAAACCTTAATTGAAGGCTCTCAGGTCTTATACAGTGAAATGAATAAGCCTTTAGTCTTTTCTTATCAAACGCTTCTCATGACAAACACCAGACTTTTCATTGATTATATCACTAAAAAAATGTCCAATATAACCTATATCCCTATGTTTCAATTCTTTATGGTAGTGCTGAATGAATTCAGAGATGCGACCCCAGCGGAGATCTTCGCTAAAACGGATTATATGAACATTTTGCAAAGGAATTACTATTATTTCTATCAAATCGATAGTGCCACCATCACTAATATACAAAACGATTTCTTGAATTCTAATAATAATGTCACAGCGCAATTCGAAAATATTATGATAGTCTTGATAACTATCTTAGCAGTGTTTGGAGTATTGAAAATGTTTCAATTTTCTCTATATAATGCCAGAATCACGAAAATACTTAATATAATCCTCAGAATGCAATCAATGCAGATCTTTAATGAAATCAACCTTTCTAAGGAAATGCTTAAGATCATGGATGACCCCTTTGATAGTTATTTGAATATATATTTTTCTGAGAAGGTGATAAATTCGAAGAGTTTGATGTTAGATTACGATAAAGAAGCTGTTCTCAATTATGATAAAAATGCAATGAAAGCGTCGCATAAAAAAGTTAAAGGAAAAGAAAGCTCACGATTCAAGCAAAATATTAAGAAAACCTCGCTTTTGACAATAAAGCCTCTTTCGAAGTTACGGCAATTGATTTATATAATCGTTATTTACTTAATTTCTTTCGCTTTTCTCTATAGTAATTACTTTATGTGGACGAATACGAATAATACTATCACAGACCTTATAACCATAAATATCAATTTTAACAAATTGTATTATTATTCTGCCGCTATGCTTGTGTTCAATGTGATGATTCTTCGAGAGAAAATTATCAGAGACCCAGCATATGAAAACTCTGGCGAAATATCACAAACTGAAGCTTGGAGATTAAATTATATGAATAAAAGTTATATCGCAAGAAAGGGGGATTTCAACAAATATATCACTAGTATTTCTCAATATGGCATCGGGATACAAAACGACTATAATGACCCAGAATATGATCAGATTCTATCTGGAAATCTATGCCAAGTACTTAATAACAACCAAATGCTCAACGCTTATGAGCTGAGTTATTGCCAAACCGGATTAAATAACGCGTTTTTAGAGGGCCTTCCAGGTCTTTTGAATGAGTTTCGGAATAATATATTGGCCCTCACGAATATGACTAATCTAGTGCCTGCAAACGACACATTGAACACGAAAATCCAAATAAACATGATTAAGAATTACATAAGTAGTAGGAATATTACAGATCTCAATATGGGTGGATATGTGGTATGTAAGGCAGTATTGATATTCTATAATAAGGTGAACAATTATTATTATCAGCTTTTGAACAAAAACATCAATTCTTTCTTAGTGGTTTTAATCATAACAAGCTGTTTTTGTGCTTCATTTTTCGCTTTTGGCGTGTTTTTAAGCGTAAAATACTTGAGACAAATTTATGTCGATGTCACTTGGTCGTTGATGTTGATACCCTATGATAAGTTGATCAATGATGAACAAATCGGCTTCTTGATAAAACAGGTTGCTAAGGAAAAATAAGAACTTAAACTTAATCGTTAATAAAAAAGCTCTTAAGAGAAACAAGAAAAATTATTATAGTTTGTGATAAAAAAAAAAAGGATGGCCCTTTTTTTAAAAAGGCGGTTCATGCAGAGACTGTATCAAGTCTCAGTGGCGCAATG
>Ga0302186_10003693_pt1 | contig 11083 bp, 9 predicted proteins | sample II_Bog_E1_2_FD_198782 | JGI IMG/M metagenome (GOLD analysis project Ga0302186, IMG submission 198782) | Peat permafrost microbial communities from Stordalen Mire near Abisko, Sweden - II_Bog_E1_1 | ecosystem: Environmental > Terrestrial > Soil > Wetlands > Peat | place: Sweden: Abisko, Stordalen...
GAAAAATTCGTTGAAATTTTATTTGTTATATATATATATTTGTTATTCTGTTTTTGTTTTTAAAAAAATATATGTATTTTGGATCGAAAAAATTTTCATTTCATAAAAAATTGATAATTTCTTAAATATTTTTTTGTTCATATTATGTCTTTTAAAAATAAAGAAAAATGCATAAAACACTTAAAAATTAAATATTTAAAATTAATTATTCACGTTCAGATATGAATTAGCAGAATTTAGATCTACTGTATTATCTTCAATCCTTTTTTTCTCTTCCTTCGCAAAGAACCCCTTAATTTTCTTCTCAATAATTTTTTTAACTTTCGGGTTCAAAGCATAAAGCATCATATTAGCGAATCCATACGAGCTTTCGCAAAACACATGAATTGCTGCTAAAATGAAGATATCTTCTCTGTAAACCATCATATACAACCGATGAATCGAGGGCACAATCCACCATATTATCAAAACCAAGGGAAAAAATTTTATTTTCTGATAAAATTGCTCATCTTTCATTAAATTCATCTCTTTGAGTTTTTTTAAGGTTCTTCGAATATAGAACATCACGAAGCTATTATAAATCATAGCGAACCATAAGAACAAATAATACATGAAAAACATCAGTAAATCCATTAAAAGTTCATTTTGTTGCATGCCGATCCAACAGAAAACTCCTGAACTGCCATATCCATCTATCAGAAAGGGGCTATTGTCTTGAAAAAATCAATAAAACATTAAAAAATTGAAATTACATGATTGAAAGCAATGCAGGAAAGTGAAAACCAATGAATATCAAAATTTTTTCATATTTTTCGATTGCTTTCAAGGTCCGATTTAATGAAAGTACCATAAGAGTTGCGATTATTATAGCCCAAATCATAGTGCTTAAAGCTCCATATTGGGAAATATATGCTTGCAAATGACAGAGGAAATAATCATCATCACTTGGGCGATAATTATGCATGAAAACGTTCATGAATTGGCCAAAAGACATGATGAAATCAGCGGTTTGTAAATAAACAATGAGTCGAAAGGGGAAGTTTTGAAGGGAAGGATTTAGGAAATGTAAAGCCAAAACAAAGGATGTGGCTAACATAGAGAGGGAACTTGAAGGAAGACTGATAGCCAAAATAATTTGGTTTTGATAATCCAAGGTGAAATTATTCATGGGAACATAAAAATATAAATAAATTTATCCTATTTATTAGAAAAAAATAAATTTATACTATTTTATTATTAGAAAATATATTGTTTTATAAGTATTTTCTCTTATTTTTCTCATGAAAATTCTTATTTATTTTAAAGAAAACCATGGTTTCTTTTGATTTTTTAATTTTTTCAAATTTTTAGATAAAAATTTTTATTGCTTTTTTTTTTCTCGCAATTCTAATTAAAAATTATTTTAATATTTTCTTTTCAAATAGTTTTAATCTCATTTTTAAAACTTTAATTTTCTCATCTATCAAATTCTTACCCCATAAAAATTCCCCGCCTTATAAAAGCACCTTCAAAATGTTTCTCTCTAATAACCCATAAAACATATTCATTTCTAATGTCCTCGATTATTGAATCCGAAAATTACGACTACCTCTTCAAAATCATGCTCGTTGGCGACTCAGCGGTTGGCAAATCCACCCTTTTAATGAGGATTTGTGGTGACAAATTCAATCCTACCTTCTTCCCAACAATCGGAGTCGATTTCAAGATCAAAACCCTCATCCAAAACACCAATACCATCAAGCTTCAAATTTGGGACACTGCAGGTCAAGAACGCTTCAAAGCTATAACTAGTTCCTATTATAGAGGAGCACATGGAGTCATAATAGTTTTTGATGTCACTAATAAAGACAGCTTCAAAAATGTAGAGAATTGGTTGGCTGACATTGAAGAATACAAAAGCAAAAATGTCGCCAGATTGTTAGTTGGCAATAAAGCTGATTTGGGTGATGAAAGACAGGTGAGTTCTGAAGATGCTCGGATCTTTGCAGAACAAATGGGAATGAAATATATCGAAACTTCCGCTAAGACTGATTTGAATGTACAGAAGGCATTAATGAGCTTGAATGAAGAGATGAAAAACGAATTTGCCGTCAAAACTAAAAATTTCGAAGAGAATAAAGGAAAGAGCTTGAAGCTTGATAAATCATTGAAAGCAGCTGAGAAATTAGAGGCCAATTGCAAATGTTGATTTATTGTATGTATTATTTATGTTTTAACTGTTCTAAGCAAAGTATTAATCCTCATATTTGGGTTTGTAAAGTTTTTCTGTTTAAATGGAAAAAAAAAAATAGGTAATAAAAAAAAAAAAATAATCAAAAATATTGTAAATAAAAAAAAATGATTGATTATTTTGTGACATTAAAATAGAATACTTTTATGAATTAATTTTGATTGATTTTATTAACATATTTATTTATAAAAATTCATGGAAAAAGTTTTCTTGCAAACAAAAAAATTTCCAAAGAATATGAATATCATTTTTGATTAAATAAATTAATCAATCAAAAGCAATTCATGGTATTTTTAAATAAGAATTTCTTCATCTTTACAATTTCTTCCTCTTCAATTTCTTCAGGACTCCTAATGTTCATAGAGCAGATCATATTGCTCAACTCTTTTAAACAAATCAAAATTTCTTCGGATTCATTTGTTTTGGCTGAAGTCTCAAAATATTGCATACGGTTTCGCTCTGCAAAGGCCTTTGCTTCCTCTGAATTCACTTCTCTTTGATCGAATAAATCTGCTTTATTTCCCACCAATATTTTGCAGGCATTTTTCGTTTTATTATTTTCGATATTATTTAGCCATGACTCCAAATTGAAGAAACTTTGCCGGTTAGTCACATCAAAGACAATTATAAACCCATCAGCACCTCTATAATATGAAGTTGTTATAGTTCTGAAACGTTCTTGTCCCGCGGTGTCCCATATTTGAAGCTTCAGTTTCAAGGCTTTTAGAGGAAGAAAAAGCATCCTAAAATCAATTCCGATAGTATGTATCCAATATGGAGTGAATTGTTCTCCAACCATTCGATTTAAAAGTGAGCTTTTACCAACATTTGAATCACCTATAAGGATGATTTTGAAAAGGTGGTCATAGTAATTAGAAGACATCATTTAAAATATTTATTTTATAAGGTTTTCTTTTTTGATGCTTACAATTAATAGGCAAAATTTTTTAATTTGATCAGAATGTAATAATAAGTAAAAAAACTTGATGAATGTATTTTTGCAAATATTTTAACTTGAAAATTAAATTTGAAGGAAATGCCAAAGATCCTGAAAAACATCAAAAAAACTCCATGAGTTCTATGATACAAATAACCAAACAAATAATTTAATTAATTTCCTAAACCGTTGGTCAAGAAAAAATCGTGACGCAATAAAAGTGCATTAGGATTATTTTAAAAAGGCAGCCATACTCCATTGAGATATTTTGGGTAAGAGACATCATCGAAATCTGTATTTTTGGTGATTTTTCTAGAGAAATAAAACATTTAATTTGATCCAAATAAATAAAAAGAAATAAATTATTTTTTGTTGAAGTTATTCAAATATTCATTTGTCTCCATCAAAAATAAAGTTTTTTATTTAGATCCATAATTAATTCAATTATTATTTTTATCACATATAATCAAATAGAAAAATGTACTACATACCTCAATAATATAAAAATTACATATATATAGATTTATATATATTTGAAAATTTAAACCCTTCTAATAATAAAATTACATCGTCCCACAAATCTGAAAATTCTGATGGGATTTGACTTTCGACTTTTTGGTCTGTTACTTCTCAACACGATCGTTAACGCCGCCATTTCAATTATTGCTCCATTTTACCCCACAGAAGCTGCGAAACGAGGAATGTCTGAAGCCGTTGTTGGTTTCGTTTTTGCTTCTTTACCAATGGGAGGCTTTTTTTTTTCTTTAATATTCGGGAAATACATGCGTTTCTGGGGTCGTAAAAAGCTTTTATTTATCGGCATGTCTCTCCTGATCATTGGATTTATTCTTTTTGCTATAATAGACTTGACGAATAATTTAGCTATTTTTCTCTCAATTTCCATTATTGGACGAATGATACAAGGTCTCGGTCTTTCTGCATATACTTCAGTTTCTTATGCTTATCTGCCTTTGCTCTATAAAGAAGATGAATTACAAGAGAAAATTGGATATATGGAAGCTACAACAGGAATAGGTATGCTGATAGCTCCATTGCTAGGGAGTCTTCTTTATTACCTTTGGGGATATCAAAGTCCTTTTTATGTGATGACCGGCGTTATATTTGTATGTTCACCTTGGTTGATTAGGAGCCTTCCACCTGACACTCTTGTTCTCAAAACCGAAAAGAAACCTTTATCATTAAGAAAGGTCCTATCCAGAAGGAAAATTTTGTTGACTTATGTTTTTTCAGCGTTTATTATGGGAGGGTTTGGGTTTTTGGAGCCTGTGTTTGCAGCCCATTTGACTACTTTTGGACTCAATGTTATTGAGATTGGAGTGGTTTTTAGTGCAGGAACATTATCATATAGTCTCTGTATGATACTACTTGGGAAATATTCAAAAAAAATCAAAAGGAGTTACTTAATGGTCCTCGGTTCAGTTTTCTATATTATAAGCTTTATCCTGATAGGTCCACAAAGCCTGATTGGCTTACCTAAAACTATTTGGGTAGTTTGTATTGGAATGGTCATATTGGGTTTTGGAGCAACATTGACGGTTTTACCCATAATTCCAGAGTTCATTTCTCTTTGTGAAGAAGTTTATCAGGATGAGAAAATTGCTGTTGGGGATTTAAGTTCTGGAATGTTCGATTCGTCGTATTTGGTGGGTAGTTTGTTCGGTCCTATAATAGCAGGGTATTTGACAAATGCATTGGGATTCGAAAATTCTTCTAGTATTTTTGCTTTGATGTTGTTTGGATATTCATTATTTTATTGTGTATTTGGGGGAATCTTGGAAGAATTGAGAAATGGTTCGAAAAAAAAGGAAAACACGTTATTGGATGGATCTCAGGTCAAGGAACAAAAGGACCTTTTATTAAATGCAAAACTCGTGAAGGAACAAGGGGAAAATAGAATTTAATCTATTTTTGTGAGAAAATCCAAAGAGAGATAATGTAATCAAATTTCATTTTATTCATATATTGCATATTCAAAAAAAAAAAAATGAAATATAATTAATTGAAAATATTTATGAGGCAAACAAGCCAAAAAATAGTCTAACAATATTGTAAAAACTAACTAACAAGTGCTTTAAAAACAACACTTAAAAAAAGGTTAAAAATAAAAAATCTTCAGAGAAAAGTCTCTTTCTTCTATTTTTTTTATTTAATGCGGTTAATTTTCCAATCATTTATTCTCAATTTTATCATCGAGCTTTTTCATATGATCCGAATAGGCAATGGTTTTTTCGTTGTTTTCTCCTACAATTGATTTTGCAATCTTATAGGCTTTTTCTGCATATTCATAAGCATCTTTCATGTTTCCTAAAACTTCATATGTGAGTGATAAACTATAAAGCGACTCTGCTACTTCAATATTATTCTCACCCAACACATTTTGGCGAATTTTCAAACATTGGAGATAGAACTCTTCGGCTTTGGCAAAGTTTTCCAGCTTATGATATAAGGAAGCTAAATTGTTTAAAGAATTAGAGACATTAATATGATTATCACCCAAAATATTTTGTCTAGTTTTCAAAGATTTCAGATAAAATTCTTCAGCTTTTGTCAAATTACCCATACTATTCTCTAGTACCCCTAAATTGTTGTGTAAATCTGCCACATCTAAAGAGTTCTCCCCGAATATGTTCATAAGTATATTCAAGGCTTTGAGATAAAATTCCTCAGATTTTTCTGGTTGCTCCATATTATCATATAAAACTCCTAAATTGTTGTATAAAGTCGCGACTTCTGAATGGTCCTCAGTGAAGAGATTCTGCCTAATCTTCAAACAATGGAGATAGAATTGTTCAGCTTTGGCTAAATCACCCATATGATCATATAATAGTCCCAAATTGTTGTAAGAAATGGCAACTTTAGAATGGTTTTCTCCGAAGAGATTCTGGAATACTTTCAATGACTTGAGGTACATTCCTTCAGCTTCTGGATAATTTCCCTGATGAAAATTAAGTTGTGCCAAATTGTTGAGAGATGATGCAACTTCTGAATGATTTTCCCCGAAGACCATGAGACGAATTCTCAATGCTTTCAAATAGAATTCTTCTGCTTTTGATATATTCCCCATATTATAATATAATATTCCTAATTTGTTAAAGGAAGTTGCGACATCTGCATGTTTATCACCAAAGAGATCCTCATGAATTTTCAAAGATTTATCATAACATTCTTCAGCATTGTTCAAATTGCCTTTACTCAAATATAAATTTCCTAATAGCATAAAAGCGGTTCCTTCCATTTTTTTTATCACTTTATCATTTTCTTTCCCTTGGCTTCCTTTTTCTTGCCAAATTTTTAATTTGATCATTGATTTCTCTAAATTTTGTTCTGCCAAGCTGAAATTTCCCATTGACGTATACCATTCTCCAAAAGCGTTGTGGCAAAAAATCTCCCTTTCAAGTAAAGTTATATCACCATTTTCAAGTTGATTCTTTCCTTCATCTTTAAAAATTTGACTCCATTTTTCTAAATTAACCCAAGCGCAATCTAAATGGTATTTGGCTTCTTTTGGTCTGGTGAGTTCAGTATAAGACAGATAAAGGTTTCTATGTTCCAGAAATACTTTTTCAATTCCTTCTTTTGTTGTTTCTTCATTTTTTTCCTTGAATTCTGAATGCCATTTCTGGCAAAAATGGGCTTCGTCTGCAGGAGCTTTGCTTTTTATCTGAAATTTCTCCTCATTAGCTTTTAAATAATCCAGTATCTTCTTGAAACTCCATCTTTTATCTATGGTCTCCTCAAGCATCCCTTGCAACATTTCCAAAATATCTTCATAGCCATTTAATGCCTCTTTGTTGGCCAAAAGTCCTTCCTTTAAATCCTTTTCTTCCCATGTACGATTTATCATTTTGAGGATCACCCAGCCCAATGAATAAACATCTGCAAGGAAAGGGTTGTAATCTGCCTTCAGGTTTTGATCAATAATTTGTAAAACTTCAGGAGCTGCATAAAGTCTTGAGTTTCCTTTCAATGATTCTGTATTGGTTTTAGATTCACCATTTGACACATAGCATCCAAACCCAAAATTGGATATCTTATAAGAATATTCACCATTCTCTTTGAATTCATTTTCAACCAAAAGAATGTTGTTAGGCTTCACATCTCTATGGGCTATTCCGTTCTCTTGTAGAATAGAGAAACCTTCCACCAAATTGGGCAAAAATTGTAACAATTCTGCACAATTATATACTTTTCCAGCTTGCAACACGTTATCTAAAGTCGCATGCCAACTTTCCGTTTTGATCAAGGCATCTTGCTTTTGGGAATTTTGCGAATTCCTATAAATTCCATAGTATTTCAAAAAAAAATCGGGGATTTTCCATCTTATTCTCTCCACTTTCTGCAACAATTCATCTTCAAAAATCAACTGTTCCAATCTTTTCAGATTCTCATTGGTGTCTTGGATGCATTTGCAAGATTTGATTATCATAAATAGGCTCTTGCTTTTATCATAGATTTTTCTGAAACTATTTGTCTCGTCCTCACCAACCTTCTCCAACCAAGAAATTTGAGAATCATCAATTTCAGGCAATTTCGAAATGATTTGTAATTGACGGAAAAATGTTTTCACGATTTCGCTGTTTGGTCCACTCGGAATATTTGCAATAACTATTAGTTTAGAATTTGAAGAGTCAAAAAAATTAGTTTTTAAAGAAATACATTTGTCAAAAGCAATTTGTGGGTCTTCCTTCTCTTCAGGTATTTTTGGATCTTTGAAAAAATTAACATTTTTTTTATAATGAAAAGACCTTTCTTTTGAAAAGACTGCGAATCATGTTGTTTTGATTCGGCTATATTAAAATAAAAACTTCTTCTTAAGAAAAAAAGGAAAATATTACATATATCTGAGTTCTTCTCCATCTTCTTATTTTTTTGAAATAAAATAAAAAAATTTTTGAATTTTAAACTTTTTTTTTATTTTTTAAATAGGTAAATGATATTTTAAAACCAAATTAAATTGTTTTGTTTTTCATATTGGAGCTTCCTGACTGACCTAATCTTTATTGCTATTTATTGTAAAAATAAGAAAATATTAAAATTTCATGTTACTTTTCAACTTTTTCTCAGAAAAATAAATTTACATATATTATAGGATTTTTTTTAAGAAATGTATGGATATAATTAATTAGAGATAATTATTATATAAACTGTATTTTGGTTCTATGTATTTAGTCTAACACTATTCCCAACAGTATCTAAAACATTAATAAAATAAATTTTTATATGATTTTACCTGTTTTAAGAGAATCTTCTACATCAACTGATGGTTGTTGACTATCCTTTTCAAAAATTTTCTTTACTTTTTCCATAATGATTTTTTTCACTTTTGGGTTCAAAGCGTACATCAGCATATTGCAAAATCCATAAGAGCTTTCACAAAATATATGTAACACATCGAAGACAAAAGCATAACCATCATCTCTTGCTCCGATCATTTGTAAAATTCTATTAATGGAAGGGGGAGTCCACCAAATCGTTAACAATATGGGGTAATATTTTATTTTCGAATAAAAGCTATCAATTTCCAATCTTCTCTCCACCAATTGTAATTTTTTTAGTTCTCTCCTGATATAAAAAATGACCCAACTACTGTAGATTTCACTTCCCCATAAAAAAATATAAAAAAGGAAAATCATTAATAAATTGTCTCTGACATCATCATTACTTCTTTTGATCCAACACCAATACCCTGAATTTCCATAGGCGTTTATTACAAAAGGACTAATAAAAGAAATTTATAATACTTTTAGATAAGGTTTGAAAAACATTACTGCCACAATGCTTGGGAAACAAAAACCAAAAAAAACGAGTAAATTTTCTTTTTTTTCTATCATTTTTGTTCTGTTCTTCAATGAATCAAACATTAAAAATGTTATGATGGTGGACCACATAATAGTTGCGAGATCAGCATATTGCATTAAAAAGGCTTGCATTTGACATAAACCATTTGAATCTTCAAGATTGTATTCCTCAAAAAGGATGAAAAATTGGGAAACAGATAGAATGAAATCAGAAAGCTGAAGATAAACTACGAGTCGAAAGGGGAAGATCTGTAATTGGCGGTGACCAAAATACAAATAAAAGACGAAAAGGGTTGATAATATTGAAATCACACTAAGAGGAAAACTGATGATTTTGATCGTAAGTTGCCTTTCATCTTGGGACAAAACCATTTATAAATTTTGTATTAATATTGTTTATGTCATAATTTCCAAGAATTTATATAGAAAAATCAAATGTAATTATTTATTTTTAATTACAAAATCAATTTCTTAAATTTATGAAATCCACAGACAGCTATCTCACAACCTTGAGCTTCGTTTTGAAACATTTAAGTCTCAAGCAAACATATTTTTGGATTTTTTCACAAAAAATCTTAATTTTTTGACAAAAGATCTTAATTTGTGACAAACTTTCAGGGTCTTTCTTTAAATATTTCTTCAAAATTTTCAAAGAGGTCTCATGTGGATTTGCCTTCTTGGGTATATTTTTTAAATAAAACGAGCTTTTAATTTGTTTAGAACTTTGAACTAAATTTGGAAATGGGAAAAACTTCCTCATTTTTTTCAGTTTTTTCAACGCAAGGTCATTCATCATTTCTATGAAATCCTCAACATTATTATTTGGGAAATAATACTCATAATTTTTGCCACAATCAATATCTAAAGTTGCAGCAATCCACTTATTAGAATTTGATTTTAAGCTTTCATTAGACTTGATTCTAATTGGATTTTTCTCATTTGAATTATGTTTTAATGACTTTTCTCTATACGATGGTTGTTCTTCCTCTTCTTCCTTAAAGCTTACTTTATGGGAATTATTTCTATTTGAATAAAAGGATGCGTAGTTTTTCTGGTCATCGAAACAACCGAATTTTTCCTTAGATTTTTCGAATTCTTCAGTTGTTTCATGAAAATTTTCAAAAGAAAAAGTCGTCTTCTCTGGTTTTTGTAAAACACGCTCTTCGTTTACATCCTCTTGTCCGGTATCTTCCAAATTAATGTTTCCGGATTTAATTTCATTTTCTGAATAAATCTTGTCTTCTATTTTCATTAAACTTCCTGGTATTTCAAAAGTATGAGAACTATTGGTCATTTCAGCGTTTTGCATTGTCACACACATTTTTTTTGCTAATCGATGGATTTCCTTAATATTTTTCAAGCTTTGGAAAGTCTTTCTTTTCCTGCTAAAAGCGCTTCTTTCATGGGGGGTAGAGAAATTGTATTTTTCCAATACTCTTTCAGGATTTAGGGTCAAATGTAATAAGGGACAATCGATCACTAAATGAGAAGTTTTCTTGCAAGAAAAACATGGATTAGAAATTCCTCCAAATTCCTTATAAAGAGACATTTCATCCTTTAGTTGGCAGAATTTCTCATAATCTTCATCATTTTCCTTAATGATTTTCATGAAACTTTCTTTCTTTATGAAAAATAGACTGGAAAAAGAGAGACTTTTCGCTCCTGTGGTTCGAGCCACCCCCGTAAAAAAAGAAATTTCTCCAAAATGATTTCCTTTTTTCAGAACTTTCAAAGAAATTTTTTTCAGATTTGGTGTTTCAATATAAAGTTCTACTTCCCCATCATGTATTATATAGAAATTCTCATCGTTCATATCTTTTTCCTTATAAATGATGTCTTCTGGAGTAAAATTGATTTCTTTCATTTCACAAATGATTTTACGAACTGTTTCATCAGTAAAGTTTTTGCAAAATAATGGACTTTCTTTCAACATGAACCCATTTGCATTGAGCAGAAGTTCTTCTTTTAAAGACTTCGACAATCGGTTGATAATTTCCTGGGTTTCACGGAAGTTCTGCATTTTTTCAGCATGCCAAATGTATTCCAAATAATTCCTGATTTTTATTTTCAAATCAAAATCAATGTTCTTAAATTTCA
>Ga0302186_10003695_pt1 | contig 11077 bp, 13 predicted proteins | sample II_Bog_E1_2_FD_198782 | JGI IMG/M metagenome (GOLD analysis project Ga0302186, IMG submission 198782) | Peat permafrost microbial communities from Stordalen Mire near Abisko, Sweden - II_Bog_E1_1 | ecosystem: Environmental > Terrestrial > Soil > Wetlands > Peat | place: Sweden: Abisko...
AAATGAATATAGTACTAATCATATATCTTTTATACCATTACCTTTATTTCAATCGATTTATTTATCAAAACATAAACAATCTTATCCTGACAAATGGTTAGGTAATGTTATTAACTTTAGTTTAAACATAACTACACCTATGTCTTCTAATAAACATAAACATAAAAATGAACTCGATAATAAACATTTTGATTTTGATACAAAACAACAACAACAACAACCAATTATTATAGAAGAAAATATAAATGTAAATAATGAAATAATAATATTACCTACGACTTTATTAAGTTTAAATAAAATATCTACAGCAAATTCTAATATTAATAGATTAACATCAGCTAGTCAAAATTGAAAAACATATGTATATATACAGTTTATTTATTTATTGTTGTTATTATTATTATTGTTTTTAAAAAATTTATATATATATATATATATATGTCTAATTAGTTAGTTAAATTGTATATAAAATCTATTATTATTATTATTATTCACTATCTTCATCATCTGAACTATCATCATCTGAACTATCATCATCACTATCACTATCATCAGTTACTTCTTCTATTTTAATTTTTTTATCATTCTTCTTTTTATCATCTTCCATACTATTACTATCTTCATCATCACTACTGGTAGTATCTTGTTTCTTTTCTTTTTTCTCTATTTTAGCTTCAGGTGCAGGAGGTTTAATATAAGTACCAGTTTCTGGTTTTACATATTTTTTCATTTCATTCTTTTTATTTGCCTTCTTTTTCTCGGCATCATTACCATCACGTTTACGTTTTAATGAATTTTCTTTTTCAATACGATCTTGAGCTACTTTTATATTATCAATTATATCTTGTTTATGTTGTTTGTAAGCTTTTAAAAATGTATCTAAATCACTTCTCCACATATCTTCTGGACTTGTATTTTCTATTCTAATAATTTCTTCTTGCGTTTCTTTTAATTCTTGTTCTAATTTCGTAATTATTCTTAACGTTAAACTATGAGTAGTCATATTTAATAAATATTCAAAATCAGATAATTTTGATATTTTTTTATTTTTATCGCTTTCATCTTCTTCTTCTTCTTCTTCTTCTTCTTTTTCGTCTTCCTCATTTGTATCTTTATTACTTAATATTAAAATATCATTTGCATCATCTCGATCATTTGGAAAATTATTATTATCAATATCCATGCCAGCGACTTTAGCTTTTTTAGGTTTAGGATAAGGAGTATATTTATGATTCACAAATTCTTTTAATACAACTTTATCATTACCTTTTATATCAATTGTATTAGCTCTCATTTCTTTAATATATTTAACTTTATTTTGACGTATATTGCAACATTTTTTTAAGTTTTCCAATACTTTTTCTTTGCGTTCTTTATAGAATTGTAAACAATGCTTAAAAAATTCTTCTTGTATCTCTTCAACATCTTTATATTTTTTAATTTGACCTTTAGCATTAAATAATACCATATTTGTAGTAGCAATAGATGAAATTAATTTAAAATATTTATAAAATCCTACTTTCTCAGCTTTAGCTAAACCTTGTCTTGTTAATGTAATAGTAAAGCTAACTTCTTCATCTGTATTATTCTCTAAAATTTCTAATATATCGAATATCTTTTTTTCTTTTTTACCTTTTTTAGCTTTATCATCATTATCGTCATCATTTTTCTTTTTTTTCTTTGTAGTAGCAGCTTTCTTTTTCTTTGAATTATTTTTCTTTTTAAGTGCGGCAGCTTTTGCCTTTATAGAAGCTTTTCTTTTAGCAGTAGCGGCTTTTTTGGTTTTCCTTTTTTTAGCAGCATCGGAAGTAGCTTCAATACCAGCTAATGGATATAATGTTTTTTCTTTATAATTGGTAGTTCCTATACCTATAGGTAATTCACCAACACGATATACATATTTACTAATCTTCTCTAATCTACCATTAACTGTATATCGGCCAGGACCAGCAGATTCAATTGTACCTAAAAATCCATTATACCAAGGATGAATGGGTTCAAATGGTTTACCATCTAATCTTAATTTAATATTATTAACTATTTGTTTGGGATTGTACATTGGAATTTTAGAACTCCACGCTGTGGCAATGCCGCTTGCTCCATTCACTAAAATCATAGGTATAATAGGCATATAAAAAACAGGTTCTACTAATTGACCATCGTCAGTTAAATATTTCAATAACAATTCATTTTCTTTAGGAAAAATAGCAAATACTATTTTGCATAAATAAGTAAATGTATAACGCGCGGAAGCTGCGTCTTTACCCATTTCTACACGAGTACCAAATTGACCTGCTGGCATTAGTAAATTAATATTATTAGATCCTGTATAATTTTGTGCCATTCCAACAATAGTTTGAACTAGACTTACTTCACCGTGGTGATAAGCAGATTTTTCAGCGACGCTTCCTATATATCATATTTTAAAATATTATAATATATATTTAAAGTTAATAAATTATTCATTATTTAAGAAAAAACGTAGAGTCAGTATTTCCAACAGAAGAGTGATAGAGCCAACTATGTCCTTTGATTCTAAATAATTTTAAACAGTGAATTTGGCTTGATCGTCCTAAATGTCTATGAAACGTATGTTCTGATGGATTTGGTAAATTATTAATACTACTTCTCCTTAAATCTTTTTCATCTATTTTATAATCTATTGTTCCTGGATTTATTGTTAATAATTCAACAAAATTACTTTTGTGTGATATTTTTTGTCTTTTATCAGTTTCTTGAATATCAATACCATGTAAGGTTACAGGACATGGTTCATTTGGATTTAGAGGATATTCTTTAGTGATTCCTCTTTTTAATTGCCAATCAGTACTTGCTTTACGTTTGCTATCTATAATACTTGGAAAGTTAAATTTTACTTCTTCATCATTTATAATTATATTTTTCCATTTGTAATTTACATTAATAACAGGTTCTTGTTCTATAAAATTATTGTATATAATAAGTCTAATCTCTTCCCAAGATGTTATATTTAAATCTATATTATTATTTATTCCAAGATAAGAACGAATATATTGTATATCCTGTAATATTCCCAAATTTGAATTATATAAAGCTTTAGATGGCTCTTCATCACTTTTATATTTATTTATTAAATTTGATAGAATTTCTGGAAAATCTTTAGCTGTGAAATCATATTCATACTTTTCCAGTGTTGATTTATTTAATACATTACTGTTGATTTCAACTTTATTTTTTTGAAATTTTGTCCATGGAATAATTACTATATAGTTAGATTTATTAGCAATTGGATCGTAATGAAATCTATGACATATTAAAAGTCTAACTTTTCCATTCTTTAAATTTCTTATATCTTTATCTTCTAGACAACATATACCTGCTTGTCGAATTCCTTTAAATTCACAAATACAATTATTTAGTACTGCATCTGAACCTGATAATGCTTGACATACAGTAAAAATTCCTTTCATATGTAATTGCCACCATAGTTGAAATACTTTAGTTCCAAAATGTTCTGTTTTATGACTAATACCACAAATTTGTTCACATTCGGTAAATTTCATTTGTTTAAAATGTCTAGGATGATCGCTTAATAAATTATGAATTTCTTTAATTAAATTATTAGGTATTTTTGTATCAACATTTAGAGAGTTATTTTCACTAAATCTTTCATTATGTGATTCTAAACCTATTTTATAAGCACTTAATAAATAAGGATAATTTTGAATACAATAAGCATTCTTATCGTGTTTTCCTTGATTGACTGGTAATATATAATATTTATTTTTATTATGTTCATCTAAAGTTAATATAGGTAAAATAATGTTATTATCAATATAATATCTATATTTTTTAATAATAGCTCGCGAAATTACAACATGTACTATAGCACCTTTCTGATAACCTGACCATGGTATTTTTAACCAATTACCTTTAGTTTTATTTAATTTACCATCTCTATTTGTAATCCATTGATTTGTGCCTTTAGATGTAGATTTGACTTGTAAACAAATACCTTGTTCATTAAAAATTTTATGAACATACCTTGTTATCCATAAATCAAATGTACAACCTTCCATAGTTTCTATACATCTAAATTGAAAATTACTATGATTATTAATTAAATCGCAAAATAAAAATTCACCTAATTTTCCAATTAAATTACTATCATCCATTTCTAAAATAAAATTTTTAAATTATTTATAAATCCAAAATAATACCTATAATATAATAATAACAAAAACAATTATACAAACAAAAAATATATTTTTTTCTCAAACCAGCTAGCTGGGCAGTTTTAATTTCTTTCACTAAATGACGTTTAAAACAAACATATAATATTTTTCTTTGTCCAGGTTTTAACCCATCTATTAAACTAGGAATAGCTCTTACTGTACTAGCTATAGAAAATAAAATTAATTCTTTATTGATAAAATCTTGATATGTTAAAAAGCCTTGTGTTTGATCTAAATAAGAAGTTTCTGGATCATATTCTGCTAACCATTCTTTACGTATATCTGCTTTTCCTACTCCTTTATTATAAGCTTTTCTTATAGCTTTATCGCAATCTTTTCCAGAATATTTAAATTCAATCTGATGTTTATCTAAATTAGAAAAATACTCTCGTGCTTCCAAAGATGTACTAGTACCTAAACCTTTATAATATTTTTGTGTCCATCCATATCCATTATTATTTTTGTCCAACCATTCTTCAAAATCAGGTATAGAATAGAAACGTTTTACTTTTTCATTATTTCCTTTTCCTTTACTCATTTTTACAATAGGAGTAATAAATTCTTGCATAAAACCTTCAATACGTAATAATTCAGGCCAAAAAGTAGCAAACAGATTGATAACCAATCCTTTAATATGAGAACCATCACTAGAATAAATAGATAAACAAAAACAAACAAAGAAATGGACAAACAAATAAAATTTATGAATAGCTATAATCATTTACATATATTATTTAAATGAGTATTATTTATTTAATCTTACTTATCTTGGTCAGTTAATATCATAATATGTCCATAATTTAAATCGCCAACATCTGTATATATTTTTCCTTGTTCCAACCCCATTATTTTTTTTATAGCTATAATTTCTTCTGAAAAATCCAATTCTTCTTTATCGCCCCGAACATTTTTTACTTTACCTTTTAATGGAAATACACCATAATAATCATGTCCAATTACACCAAATGCACCATTTACCATAGCTTTAGCTGAATCTCCTATTATAGTTGGAAAATATAAAAATATAATAATTTATTGTATAATACACAAGTGTTAATGTTATATATAAATAAGAATTTATTGATTCAATGAATGTGTCTTACCTTCGGTCAATATTAAAGTGCATTCTCTACGTTGTTTTTTACCAGCAAAATTAGCATGTACATATTTAGCAATCGCAGGAATTGTTCCTCTTTTCCCGTCTGATTTTTTATGTTGTTTAGTATTATTAAATTCAGCATAATCTTTAATAGCATCAAATATTTTGGATTCTACAATTTGATCTAAAAAGTCTTTACTTAAAATACATTCTGATCCATACTCTTCAACTTTAGTACGTAATTTAGTTTTAGTTTGTGTACTAAAATCAGGATTATTAATTAAACAATTAATGAATAAAAATACATGGCGTTTGACATACATAGGAGTAATTTCTATTGCTTTATTAATTTTTTTCATTTTCTTTATGACAGCTTCAATAATTTGGTTATAAATATAATTTACATGTGTTCCACCTTCACTAGTATTAATCGAATTCACCATAGATACTTGTTCTTCTTTTCCATCTGCTAAAGCTACAGCTATTTCCCATCTTTTATTCACAATTTTGTGAAACACTGGAGAATCAGATTCATCATTTAAATATAAACGAACATAATCTTCGAATGATTTTATATCTTTTGATATTTTTTTATCATTAAGATAAACGTTTAATTTAGATCTAGCATTTGCACCAGCTAAATCATAAACACGTCTATGCATTAATTCTAATGTATTCCCATCTTTTAACGAATTCATTTTAAATCGTTTCAATTCTGGTTGAAAGGTAACACGAGTATACGATTCACCTTTATAATTTTTTTCTATAATTGGTGGATGACATATAGTCATATTTTTGGTCCATTTTTGATAATATTTTATTTCACGTATTGTGTCTACTGTTTCAATTTCAAACTTGGTACTAAATAAATTGGTTAATTTAGCGCCATATCCATTTCTAACAATAAATAAATAAATAAACAAATAAAATTGATCTATTAATCACAGTTAGTATATATATTTCAAATTGGAAAAATAAAGATTATTATTATTAATAATAACTACCTTCCACCAGTTGTTCGTTTCTCTTTATCATTATAATTACTAGAAGTTAATAATTCACCAAATACCATCTGTGGAATATACACATTAAATTTTGTATGGATCTGAATAGGTATTCCTTTACCAGTGTTATATATTGAAATTTCATTTTTATCTACATTTATATCTACTTTTAGTGTATCCATATTAGGATCACGTTGTTTATTATCCGCTGCATTGACAATAATTTCGTCAAATATTTTATATAAAGCTGTAGCATATTTAACTTTTTTTAATTTTTTCATTTCTTTTTTCCATATCCAATTCACATCATCATACTCATCTATTTCAGTCGACCCAGTATAGCTGTATACATATAGATATATATAAAATAAATATAGTTAGTATAAATACATAATAATAAAATAAATATATTTATTTTTACCTATCAGGTCTATGTAAAATTTGTTTATCTAATGTCATTTTATCATAATCCGCCGATTCGTCTTTAGGTTCTTCTTTTATCTTTTGTTTCTTTTTATCTTTTTTCACTACTGCTACCACAGACTCATCAGATGATGTATCCATCTCATCATCGATAGGCATTATTTTTTCAATAATTAATTTATTAATTTATTATTATTTAAATAAAAATAATTAATAATATAATACAAATAAATATTATTTTTTATTAATTATTTATTTCAATTATAAATAAATAAATAAATAAATAAATAAAAATGGATCTAGTTGATAATTATTTACCATGTAATAATAATATTATTTACAAAGTACTTGATATTTATAAATATGTAAATAGAATATGTTCTGCATATCCAATATTGCGTAAACGATTATTTCCATCCAAATATTTTCAATTAAAATATATTAAAACTAAATATTCAGAAGATTATCTCAAACAACGTATATCCGATTATTATCGTAATATTATTAAAAATTCCATTTTATATAATAATTTATTTTCCGATCTATATATTGATTATTTCAAACGTAAATGTATTAATGTTATATTTACTTGTTATATTAAAAATTTAAGTGATGATAATCTTTTAACATTAGTATTTAAAGAAGATGAAACACTACAATATTATAAAGTACTGGAAATTACAAAAAATAATATATTAATTACAGAACATCTTGAATCTAAAATACAATATTTATTTGCATATGATTCAGACGATCATAAATGGAAATATATAACCAATCCTGATTTATATATAGTTGATAATAATATTATAGAATCTTTTTTATCTCAGAATATAATAATTGATTCTAAAGTTCAAATAACAAATATAAATCTATCCCATCTAAATCTTATTAAACAATGCGATAATATATTATCTGAAATAGTTGTTATTAAAGAATATGATTCCAATACACAAACATTAATTGTAGAATTTGATTATAATAACAATACTAATAGTAATTCTTTATTAAATGTACCTAAATCATTTTTTAAAAAGTATTGTATGACTTATCCTGATAAAATTCATTTATCTTTTCAATTTCATAGACGCGAATTTAAATATCTTTCATCTAAATTGATTTATAATAATAATTATAGTGAAGAAATTGATATTATACCATTAAATATAAATAATGTTTATATTCATAATATAGAATTTATAAATCAACATATAGAAAAATATAAATTTAATCAATTTGTTAAAACAAAAGAATCTATATTATCTTGTTTTCATGGGACCGAATTATTTAATATTATGAGTAGTTATATTTGTCCATCAAATATATAATTAATTAATTTATTTAATTATATTATTAAATAAATTAATTAGTGATGTCACAAATAGTTATTAATAATCATTTTAAATATCAAGATTTTATACATAAAGAATATTTACAATTTTTAGTTGAATATATAAAAGAAAATCCAGATACTATTATGTGAATTTAAATGTAACGATAATAAGAATAATAATAATAATAATCAAAGTTTTATGAATATCGATACATTAAAACATTATGGTGATAATATATATAAACTTTTATTAACTTTTAAACTATCTAAATATACATATCATTTTATGTTTGAAAATATTGGTGTTATATTTAAAAATGAGAATCATGTAGAATTAGCACCAGCAATAAAAAACGAATTAATAATAAATCATCTTAATAATAATATTTGTTTAGATAATATTGAATTTCTGAATCATCATATTCATAGATTTAATTTTAATCAATTTATAGAATCAAAACAAAATGATACAACATTTATATTATCATCGTTTTATGGTACAGAATTGTTTAATATTATGAGTAGTTATTTATGTAAATAAAATTAATTAATTAATTAATTAATAAACTTGTTATTATTATTATTATTTTTCAAACGAATATAAGCTTGATTAATTATAGAGAATATATTTGTAGCAATCTCTTTTTCTCTATTCCCTTGGAAATGATCTGGATGCCATGTTTGACATAGTTTGTAAAATTGATTTTTAAGTCGTTCTTGTGTTTTTAAATCGTCGCTCGATGTGAATTGTAAAATTTTCCAATCTTCTGGAAGTGGACCGTTTATTGGTAAATGTAGTGCCATTCGTGCTTCTTGTTCTAAAGTAAGAGGTACATGCGTTGTTGGTTTTTCTTTATTTTCATCAATGATTCTTCATTCATTCTTGCATTTGATGTTCTAGTTTCTTGATACTTGATGATGATGATGAAGATGTTTTTTTACTAATAGTTGTTTCAATAGTTTGACGATAACCATATTCTTCAGTTGTGATTTTATGATGATGATGTATAAATCGACGAAAATATTTATTCATTATATAAATTATTTTATTTTATTTTATTTTATTTTATTTTATTTTAATTTATTTTAATTTAATAAATTAAATTAAATAATTAAAAAAATGAATAATATCATGTATCCAGCGTACAAAATAATGAATCAAGAAAATTTATTTAAACAGAACAATAATATTTATATTTATAAGTTTATAAATAACCCAGCTATATTACAAAAGTTATTTCCTGAAATTAAATGTATAGAAGAAGAAATCAAAAAACGTATAGTACTGTATTATTATAAACAGATTTTAGAAAAACGAATAAAATATTTTTCTTTCTATCACGAAAAATATATACAATATTTTAAAAATTATATTAAAACACATCCTGAACAAATTTATACTTGTACATGTAGAGGAATTAGTTATAATGAATTTTTAAAAAATCCTGGTGTAGTAAATGCAAAATCAGCTTCTCTCAAAGTTGTTATTGTAGATAATAATAGTACTGTAGAAATCGAAAATATAGATAATAACAATAAACGAACACCAATACCATATTCTACAGAATATGGCAAATGGTGTTATGGAACGGAAATATATGACTTAGTTTTAAATGATCATTCTATATTTTCTGCCTTTATAACACAATATATTACAATAGGTGCGAAAATACAAATAACTAATTATAGTCTTCCCAATTATAAAAGTGGTTTAGTACAATCAGATTTAATGTCGGAAACCTTTACTATTATTAATTTTGACCCTAATTCAAAACAAATTATATGCGAATTTAATTATAAAGAAACAAGTAATGGGAATTTCTTTCATTTAAACAAAGAATTTATAGATTTACATTACCCAGGTCTTCATATGATTTATTTTCAATATACATTAATACATACAAATATCTACGAATTACCGTCGTGTTTTAAATTAATGGATGTATCTATATCGCGTTATAATTCATCTCAGATTGAAATATGTCTTCCGTTTAAGGAAACGTTAAGATCAATAAAAGGTAAAGATTATAGTATTGATAATATAGAATTTATTAAACCTTATATTGATCGATTGAATTTTGATCAATTTATTCAACAAGAAACAAAGCTTTTTTCATTATCCTCTTTTTATGGTACAGAATTATTTAATATTATGAGTAGTTATTTAGGACCTAAATAATTGATTATATTTAATTATTATATAAAATAAAATAATAATAATAGTACTATTTATATGAGTGATGGATGTTAAACAATATATACCAAAATATAAAGAAGATATAATTTTATGTATTAAATCTTTATCAACAAAAGTAATTTGTAGAATATTTCCAGAAATAAAAGAATTATTCAAATCCAATATATATAATCAATTAGATAAATGTATGTCAAAGTTTACAAAAAAAGAATTAAACCAATGTGTTGTACAATATTTTAAATCTATTTTGGAACATAAATTGACATACAAATATTTACTATCAGATAAATATTTACAATATTTTCATAATTATGTTTTAGAACATAAAGATAAAGAAGAATATTGTACTTGGTATGATAATTTTTATGTTCAAAATCCTAGTTATGGTGCACAATATACTATATTATTATCATCATCAGTATCTATGAAACTGCAACTTCAACATACAAAAACAAACAAAAAATATATTGCTGAATATGACCAAACACGCGTTAAATGGAAATTATTAGATTATCCTAATTATTTGGATAATTCAGCGGTATATTTAGATGATTATCATATTTTTTCAAAATTTTTAACAGAATATATAAGAATTGGTTCAACTATACAAGTTACAAATAAATCACTCTTATCTTATTATAGTTATCGTGAAGTTAATATGGAATATAAAAATTTATTAGCTGAAACAGGAACTATTCTAGATTTTAATCCAAATACAAATGTATTAATATGCGAATTTCAATATGATGGTCATTTTTTAAATTGTACAAAAGAGACAATGAATGATTTAAATATTAAAGATATTAA
>Ga0302186_10003700_pt1 | contig 11070 bp, 12 predicted proteins | sample II_Bog_E1_2_FD_198782 | JGI IMG/M metagenome (GOLD analysis project Ga0302186, IMG submission 198782) | Peat permafrost microbial communities from Stordalen Mire near Abisko, Sweden - II_Bog_E1_1 | ecosystem: Environmental > Terrestrial > Soil > Wetlands > Peat | place: Sweden: Abisko...
TTGTCGAAAACGAACTCAATAATCGACCAAGAAAAAGACTTGGCTGGAAGACACCATTAGAAGTATGGGGTGTTGCACTTCGAGGTTGAATGTGCCTTTCATTATGTTGACAAAATGAATATAGCATATTATAATGTGAGTTAGGCCCTGTTCATTGCCAACGAATCTTTTCATTACCAAACCTTGTTTGGTAAATACAATAACTCAGGAGGAGTTGCCATGACATTCCCCGATAGATCAGTAACTGCAGGAGAGAAAGAAATCAAAGAGGCGAAGAATTTTGCCGACTGCAGCAAGATCTACAAGAAATACTTGAGCAAGGAGGTGAGGGTCCTCGCCCTTAAAAAGGCACTCACTTTTGTGGGTGATGAAGATGAAGCTGGCTTCATTTACAACGAGATCATTAAAGGGGAAATCCGTGGAGAGGAGGGTGAAGAAGTTTTAAAGAAACAAGCTTACGATAAATTTAAACTTACTTTGCTCTCAGAACTTGGAGCAAAGTAAGTGGGGTCTGGGCCAGCGACACGCGTGTTGCTGGCCCATTTTGTTTTGACAAAAAACATAACTCCATTTAAGATTAATCCCTGGAAGGTTCTTATCGAAAGGGTTTACTGTGACATCGCGTTTTTCTTGATTTCTTTTTTCTTCCACTCAATCGTGAGGAGGTCAGATGTTTCAGAAAAAAGTAGAGGCAGTCACAACCAACAATGCGCATCTAAAGTACGAATTCGCAAAAGTAACAGATTTCAAATCCAGGCTTGCACTCAGGAGGTTATGCACCGATGAAGATCATTCGGATCTGAATTGGCTCCTCCTGAACACTGCCGTGGCAGAAGATCTCACGATCATGCAATGCGCGGACTTGCTCGACAATGCAACCAGAAATAGCGATACCTATGATGCACTCTGGGAAAGAATGGATGAGCTTCATGCTCCGAGCAGGCTCTGCACATATTGAGAGATCGTGAATGGCTCGGGCCCGCAACGAAAGTTGCGGGCCCTTTTCTTTACATTTTTGCAAAAATAGAGTATTCTATTCTCCGTTATCTAGTTGCACAAAAAGCTGACCTTATAGAGAATCTTAATTGATTTTTTATAAAACTTTTTGCCCGCCGTACGCGGTGGGCTGACGAACATTACTCGGTTCGTTTGTGCCCGTTTTTTTAATGTAAAAAATTCATTTTTTACACAAAAAACAGTAACACAAATTACCAATGAAAGAACCAAAAATCGACCTCGTTGCTGAAGAAAAAGCAAAAGCAAAAAATGCGAGTCCGATGTCAAAATTTTTCAATGACACAAAAACCCCACCAATGGCGGGCGAAGTTGTTGAAGGAAAAGTTATCGGCATAGAAAAATCACGAGTCTATGTTGACTTGCAACCATTCGGCACTGGCTTAATTTACGGAAAAGAATTCATTACCGCACGAGATGTTATCAAAAAGCTCAATATCGGCGATACTGTCTCAGCAAAAATTGTTGATTCAATCAACAAAGAAGGTTATATAGAACTTTCGCTTAAAGAAGCTCGCCAGGCACTCATCTGGGATGAAGCGGAACGCGCTATCAAAGACAAAACGGTATTTGAACTTCCCGTACAAGAAGCAAATAAAGGAGGACTTATTATTTCATGGCAAGGCATTATCGGCTTCCTTCCCGCTTCACAATTGAAGTCTGAACATTATCCAAAAATCGAAGACGGTGACAAAGATCGAATTCTCGAGGAATTGAAAAAACTCGTCGGACAGAAAATCTCTGTTGCAATCATCACTGCAACTCCAAAAGAAGGCAAACTTATTTTCTCGGAAAAGAATCTTGAGAAAAAAGAAAAGCAGAAAATGGTTGATAAATACAAAGTTGGCGATGTACTCTCAGGTACCATCACTGGCGCAGTTGACTTCGGCGTATTCGTAAAGCTCGAAGATGGACTCGAGGGACTTGTACATATTTCAGAAATTGACTGGTCGCTTGTTGAGGATCCAAAAGCGCTTTTCAAAATCGGAGACAAAGTGAATGTAAAAGTTATTGATGTGAAAGATGGAAAAGTTTCCCTTTCTATCAAAGCTTTGAAAACAAATCCTTGGACCGAAGCAGAAAAGAAATACAAAAAGGGCAACACCGTACAAGCGGTCATCATCAAATTCAATAAATATGGTGCGCTCGCAAGTATTGAAGAAGGAATTTCAGGGCTAGTACACATTTCAGACTTTGGTTCAGAAACAAAGATGAAAGAAAAAATCAGTCTTGGAAAAACATATACATTTACCATCAATGTATTCGAGCCAAAAGCTCAGAAAATGGGATTAAGTTTTGTAGAAACAGCGAAATAGTTATTCGCTGTTCGTCTTTAGAATAAATACAAAAAGGGCGACACCGTAGGTGTCGCCCTTTTTGTATTTATTAAAAATAAACCTTATACAAAGCCATATTTTGAAAACATAAAAAAATTGTCCCCCACTATGTTTTTTGTGATATAATGATTGCTATGATAGAAAGTCCAGAAAACATACCAAATATAGTAAGACAAAAAGAACAGGGGGATGACGAGATTCTTTGGGGTTTTGTTGATGAGGCGACCGGATCTCTTAATGAATATTCACGAACTGAAAATCCATTGAAGAGTATTCCCTTTTTAGACCAAGACAAAAGAATCGGCGTGACAGCTTATACCTCAGACGGTAAAAAAATTATTCCCCTTAAACAACCAGTGTTTGTAAAAAGATCAGCTCTACCAACCAGACTTGAAGAATTAAAAGCTCATTTAGCGGAAAGTTGGGATTTAAATGAGAAAACAAAAATGCAAAAAGAAATTGGGCAAATAGAAGATCTTTTGGCAGAATAATTAAAAAAATAAAATAATGGCACATTGGTTTTCCCCGCAAAGAAAAATCAATGTGCCATTATTTTAATTTATTTTACTCGTCACCCTTCCCGTGTATTACTAATTCCCTTTTGTAAGATATACTCCGATACTCAATTTTGCTGCGTTTATTTTTGTTTGTATTTCATCAATACAATCCATAGTAATCTTTGACTCGAGTAAAAGCTTGCTAAGTGTTTTTGAAACATCGTCGATTCTCGTATACACTTCTGTATATAATACATCTGCTTCCTCGTCCGTCTTGATTGCCTGCTCTTTTTCTTTTAAGTCCTTTCGAATTTCTCGCAAACCACTCTCAATAATATGTATTTCCTTCAAATCTTTCACAGCTTCTGCAAGCCTTTTCTCCAAGGCCACAAGATTGGCTGATACTCTACTGATTTCCTGCCATTTCTCAGGTACTTTTTCTGCTGGTAAAGCCCCGAAGTTTTCTGGATTGTTTCCTATCATATGTGTGTAGTAATATAAATAATAATTTAATTCCCCGAGTTTATCTTCCCTGTTGCAATCTCCCTTCCCTCGTCGAGTAGTATTTCCAAACCTTCTACTGCTCGCTTACTCATCTTCTTCAAAGCATCAAGCTCAGCTGGTTTAAATTTTCCTAAAATAAGTTTTTCAACCGCGTCTTCTCCTTGAGGTTTTTTTACCGTTCCTTTTGCAGTCGCACCAGAGATACCTACACGAAGTCGGATGAACCCTTCTGTCTTTACCGCTTTTACGATCGACTGTACTCCGCGATGTCCACCTGCGCTTTTATTGAATGACATTTTCATATTTCCAAATGGCATATCAAGCTCATCGTGTATGACGACGAGAGTCTCCGCTGCTTTTTTACTCGTCACGATAGTTCGTACTGCGTCACCCGACTTATTCATAAATGTATTTGGCTTAATCAAGATGACCGTGTTTTTGCCAATCTTCGTTTTCAGGATTTCTGATTTTATTTTTTTGTCTTCTTTCCATTCGTCATCGACACCAAGTTTCTTTGCGAAAGCATCCACAATAATCCTTCCGGTATTGTGTCTCGTAAATTCATATTCTTGTCCTGGATTTCCAAGACCGACGATTATATATTGCATATATAATCAAGTATAAAGTTTAAAGTTTATAAAGTCAAAAGATATATTCCAAACCAAAAAACATCTGTGCGAATATACGCGATGGCCTATATCTACACAATTGAGATACAAAAATCTCCCCACACTGCAATTACGCTATAGCGTAATTGCAGTGTAGAGAAAAATATATATAAAGTATTATTTGCAACATATACCGTACAGATTGTTTTTAATTGACATACGCACCGTTTCCTATACTATTTAGTTAGACGTTCCTGAAAAATAAATTCAAACCGAAAAACTTATTGGAGGTTATCATGGCAGACAAAAAAGTTCCGCAAGGTTTTGATACGAGACAGACAGTGAGTATCCTCGCACCAAAGCCTGCGAACATCATTTCTCGGATATTCAATGGACTTATAGCAAAATGGAAAAATAACCAGACGAGATTACAAGGTCCATATTTTGGAGAGCCAATCTCCTACAGAGAGCCCACTCTTGCAGAACTTGTAAAATGGAGGGAAGACTGCAATAACTTTCCCAAAACACCTTGGTGGGTCGTGCTCTTGCAAAAAACACACCGGTAACATAAAATCTTTGGCGAACTGTCGATATAACTCACACTCAGAGGTTATTATGCCCTTGCACGAACTCCCCGAACAGAAGCATCAAGATCTCATGAACACGGTCGCAGACCGACTCATATATTTGGCGAATGATTGCCAAGTACCGACCAGAGCAACCTCTGAAGAGATCGCAAGAACCACGATCACCATCATCAACAAGGTGCCCGTCAGATAGTATCAGTCTTTGATTTCGCGCATACCCCTTGGGGTATGCGTTTTTTATTTGCATTTGTACAAAACCATTTTTGAGAGTATAATAGGTCCTAATATAAGTTAAAACCTATATTTTAAGCCATATAATAGTAACCATATCATGCAACAAGAAACAAAAAGCTCTCTAAAAGAGTTTGTGACAATCATTGTTCTTTCACTCGTAATTGTACTTCCTATCAGAGCCTTCATCGCTCAACCATTCGTCGTCTCTGGACAATCAATGGATAATTCTTTTCATGATAGCAATTATCTCATCGTCGATGAGCTTTCATATCATTTCAAAAAGCCACAACGTGGCGACATTATTGTTTTCAAAGCTCCGCCAAAAGCACTCGCATTGCAAAATGAAAATGCAAGCAGCACCACATTTTATATAAAAAGAATTATCGGACTTCCCGGAGAAACAGTACAAATAGATGGTGATCAAGTAAAAATTTTCAATGCTTCAAGCACCAATGGTTTTATATTGAATGAACCATACGCGGTCGCAAGCAGTACAGATAATTCTCCATTTGAGAATATTCACGAAAAAATCACACTCGATGCTGGCGAATATTTTGTCATGGGAGACAATCGCCACGACAGCTCCGATTCCCGCTTGTGGGGTATTCTTCCCGCTGCAAATATCAAAGGTGACGTACTATTTCGACTATTTCCATTTACACAAATATCACTCTTTCCTGCAGAATATCACTATTCAAATTAAATCCCATGCCTCAAACAAAATCAAAAAAGGTTTCGAAGAAAATATCAAAATCAAAAAATAAAGAAACAAACTTTATTCAATTTTTACCAATAAATAAATCCGCAGAAGCCGCATTGTATTACGGTTTTATACCAACGAAGCCAGTCAAAATAACAAAAGATGATACGCAAAAAGTTTCATCTCTCAAGGATACAGGGAGCAAAAATCACAGCGGTTTGCATTGGCTTTTTTCACAACTATTTGCCGAGGAACGAGTTGCGCTTTTGCGAGATTATATAGAAAAAAATCTTTCTTCACAGCCACAGCCAATCATGTTGATTCATGAAACCGATATCATCCGCGAGCGCGCAAAAGCAACAATCAATCTTGAAATCATGGGTACAGAAAAAAGCATTGCGGAAGCATTGCTTATCAAAACCGCAACATCAATTCTTCACGATGCTGGATATAAAGATTTTGTAATTGAAATCAATACCATTGGCGATAAAGAATCCAGCAATAAATTCACCAAAGAATTGATTAATTATTATAAAAAACATCTCAATCAATTGCCGGCACATTGCCGACAAGGTTTCAAAAAAGATCCATTTTATGTTCTCAGATGCAATACCTGTGATTCAAAAGGTGTCATGAAAGAAACCGCACCGACATCAATCAGTTGCCTTTCCGATGCAAGCAGAACGCATTTCAAAGAAGTTTTGGAATTCATCGAGACGATGCAGATTCCATATAAAATAAATAATAATCTTGTTCCCGACAAAAAATATTGCTCCGGAGTCGTATATGAAATCAAAGAATTAAAATCAGATGGTGAAGCTGGTGAGACGCTCGCTGTCGGATTCCGACATGATGGCATTTCACAAAAAGTTGGACTCAAAAAAGACAATCCTGGCGCAGGGATTAAAATCTTCATCAAAAAGAAAGCGACGATCAAAAAGATTTCGAAATTACCAAAGCCGATTGCATTTTATATTCAGCTTGGTGATGAGGCAAAACACCGAAGCCTTGAAGTGATTGAGATGCTCAAGCGCGAAAAAATTTATCTTCAGCACATGCTCGGTCGTGATAAATTTGGTAGCCAATTTGCACACGTGGAAAAATCAAAAATCCCCTATCTCATTATTATGGGTAAAAAAGAATTCATCGAAAATTCAGTTATGGTTCGAGAAAACAGCACGCGAAGCCAGCAAACAGTAGCAATTAAGGATCTTGTAGAACATATTAAAAATCTCAACCATAAATAAAAGGGTACTTTTCCCCGAGGCTCCACCTCGGCAACTTGCCGAGGTGGAGCCTCGGGGAAACACAGTTGCATTTCTTACAAGGAAATGATAGTATTTCGGACACATATGGCAACAAATATAGAAATAGTAAAAGAAAAAAACGGAACAGAAAGCAATGCAAGCATGCTGAGACGTTTTACTAAAAAGGTACAAGGTTCCGGTATTCTCCCACGAGTTCGATCAATCAGATATTCTGGAAGAAAACTTTCTCATTATAAAGTAAAAATGCAGAGACTCTCAGGAATCGATCGAAAAGCAAAAATCGAAGAACTCATCAAAATGGGCAAAATGGCAGATCGTATGGAAGCTCATGCACGAGGAGGTAAAAAATAAAAGCTCACTCCTCAGTATTTTTAGAACACGGATATTTTCTTGCTAGAAAATTCCTCGAGCTTGTGCCGTCGCACTCGCTAGGTTCTAAAAACACTTACTCATTCGCCAACGGAAATGCAAATACAAAATACATTTTCAATAATCAATACCACAAAAGGCAGGCTTCCGAGCTTGCCTTTTGTAGTGTATAAAAATAAAATTCTTGGAAAACAATACGACTTGAGTCTCGTATTTATTGATGAAAAAAAAATGCATACACTCAACAAACACTATCGAAATATAGACTCTTCCACCGACATCTTAAGTTTTTCTCTCGATAAAAATTCTGGAGAAATTTTCATCTGTCAAAAAATCGCGCACAAAAAAGCAAAAGATTTTGAAATGACATATGAGAAATTTATTCCTTTTTTATTCATTCACGGACTTGTGCATCTCCTTGGATATGATCATGGAAACAAAATGGAATTAGTTGAAAAAAAATATCGACGATTTTTCCTACCAAGAAAAATCGAACAAAAATAATCAGGAACACGGAGTGTTAGAAGTTTTTTTGAGGGTATTTCAAAATATAATAATATCTTACAAAACAAAACGACGATGCTATTATAGATTTTGCTGTTCTTCTCTAACACCGTGCGTGATCTCATGCTGGCTTTGCTCGCAACTCAGGTCGCCACCGTCGTATAAGGACTGAATGAAGGGCTGGGACATAAGCCACCCAGCAGTCAAACCCCCCGTCCGAAACTGGACGGGATGTTTTTTTATATATAAAAATATTTTGCTTAACCCACTAAAATTTTCGTGGCTGAAAGTTTGTTTCACACATATATCCTATAGAATATTTTTTAAATAGGTAGTATAATAAACGCAAATAACATTACGGTCGTACATATTTTTATTAATAAAAATTTATCAGATATATGTCACAACACATTTCAGTTGGAATAGATATCGGAACATACCAAATCAAAGTGGTTATCGCTGAAAATGTACGACTGGAAGATGGCACCTATTCTCCTCGCGTCATCGGTACTGGTTTTGCAGAATCAAAAGGACTCAGACATGGTTACATTATTAATGTTGATGATGTAACTCGATGCATTCGATTCGCTGTCGGACAAGCAGAAAAAATTTCAAAAACAAAAATCAAGCAGGCGTATATTTCTGTCGGAGGTATCGGACTCTCTGCAATCACCGGGAAAGGATCGACAATGATTTCAAAGGCTGATTCCGAAATCACCGACCTCGATATCAAAAATGTCATGACCATTGCCGAAAGCGAAATTCCCCAGAGCCTCCTCATGAATAAAACGATTATTTACACAGTGCCTCTTGGTTATAAAATAGACGATCAGGTTGTCATGGGCAGACCAAAAGGTATGCACGGCAATCGCCTTGAGGCCAAAGTTCTTTTTATCGTCTGTCTCGAGCAACATTTGAATGATTTAATCCGAGCCACTGAAGCCGCTGGTATTGATGTCATTGATGTCATGGCATCCCCTATCGCTGCAAGCTTTGTCAGTCTTACCAAAACACAAAAAATTGCCGGCTGTGTGTTGGTAAATATTGGATCAGAAACTGTCTCTGTGGTTGTATATGAAAATAATATTCCAATATCACTCGAGATATTTCCTGTCGGCAGCACTGATATTACCAATGACATCGCACTCGGTTTTCGCGTACCTATCGATGAAGCAGAAAATATAAAAACACGATCAACGAACGCCGAAACAAAATATCCAAAAAAGAAACTTGATGAAATTATCGCAAGACGACTTTCAGATATTTTCGCACTCATTGAGGCTCATTTGAAAAAAATTGGAAGAAGCGGTCTTTTGCCTGCGGGAATTATTCTTACTGGGGGAGGTTCTGGAATTGAATCGCTCGAAGACGCTGCTCGCACATCCCTCAAACTTCCATCAAAAATAGCTACTATCAATCTTATTTCCAATCTCAAAAATACTGAGCTAAAAGATTCATTTTGGTCAGTTGCATACGGACTCTCTATTTGGGGACTCAACAATGACGAGGGTGACTCTTCTACCGGACTTCATATTTCAATGAGTAAAACAAAGATTTTCAAAAATACAAAAGACTGGTTCAAACAATTTTTGCCATAGTTTTTAGTTACAAGCTATTCACTAAAAACCAAGGTGGAACCTTAAGAATTCAGAAAGGTTCCACCTTGGTTTTTTATTTTTTCAACACAAAATATACCTCTATTCAAGCCTTTTCTTTTTTCTTTTTTTTCTGATATTATTGAGTCTATTAAAAGAAATTTTAGTTGCAATTTATTAATGTATTAATTCTCGTTATACAAAATGCCACAAATTAAACCAGATGTAGAAGCCTTTGCAAGAATAAAAGTTCTCGGTGTCGGTGGTTCCGGAAAAAATGCAGTCAATCACATGATCAACTCGAAAGTCAAAGGAGTTGAATTTATTGCAATCAATACCGATGCGCAAGATTTGCATCATTCATTGGCACCGAAGAAAATCCATATCGGAAAAAATCTTACCAAAGGTCTTGGTACTGGTATGAATCCCGAACTCGGAAAACGCGCAGCGGAAGAAACAAAAGAAGAACTTCAGGAAGCATTGAAAGGAGCTGACATGGTTTTTATTGCGGGAGGTCTTGGTGGAGGTACGGCATCTGGTGCAGCTCCAATTATTGCAAAAATCGCAAAAGAACTTGGTATTCTCACTATCGCCGTAGTTACCCGACCTTTTATGTTTGAGGGTTTACAAAGAAACAAAATCGCAGAAATTGCCGTCGATGAACTCAAAAAAAATGTTGATTCAATCATCGTCGTACCAAATGACCGATTACTCGCAATGGTCAGCAAAGAAACAACTGCAAAATCTGCATTCGCAATTTGTGATGATATTTTACGACAAGCAGTTGAAGGAATTTCAGATTTGATCACCACTCCCGGAACGATCAATATTGATTTCGCCGACATTCGTTCAATCATTGAAAACGCCGGATCTGCACTCATGGGTATCGGTACTGCAAGCGGTGACAAACGAGCAGAGGAAGCTGCAAAAATGGCAATCAATTCTCCCCTTCTTGAAGTTTCTATTACTGGAGCAAAAGGAGTTCTCTTTTCTATTGCTGGCGGCGACGATCTCACACTCTTTGAAATTCAAGATGCGGCAAAAGTTATCACTGAATCAATTGATCCAAACGCACGAGTTATCTTTGGTACAATCCATACCGACAAATTGAAGAAAAATGAAGTTCAGATTACCGTGATTGCATCGGGCTTTTCTGATACACCAAACAAAAAGATGCTTTTCAATTCCATTACACCACAAAGACTTTCAGATGAAAAAGAAAACACTCTTGGAAAAATGTTTTCATCACACGAAACAAAAGAAGAAGCAAAATTAAAAGCTGAACCAGAAACCATTATCATTGACGACGAAGCTCCAAAAACATCCATCAAAGTAGAAGACGCGGATGATTGGGGTGCAGTTCCATCTTTTCTCCGACGTTCAAAAATAAAGTAAACATTATGTACGATCTCGCAATAATCGGTGGCGGACCTGCAGGTGTTGCTGCGGGAGTCTATGCCGCTCGAAAAAAAATACAGACGATTCTCATCACCAAAGATTTCCGCAATCAAAGTGTTGTTTCTCATGATATTCAAAATTGGATTGGTACCATATCAATCAGTGGTGAAGAACTCGTCGCAAACCTTGAAAAGCATGTTAAACACTATGCGACGGATATTGATATTCATGAAAAAGAATCGGTAACTGAACTCAAAAAAGAAGGAGATATTTTTTCTATAAAAACAAACAAAGGTGAATACCAAGCTAAAACCGTATTGATCACCACAGGAAGTGCGCGAAGAAAAATAACCGTGAAAGGTGCTGCGGAATTTGAAAACAAAGGTATTACCTACTGTGCAACATGTGATGCTCCTCTTTTCACTGATATGGATGTTGCGGTTATTGGTGGTGGA
>Ga0302186_10003703_pt1 | contig 11056 bp, 12 predicted proteins | sample II_Bog_E1_2_FD_198782 | JGI IMG/M metagenome (GOLD analysis project Ga0302186, IMG submission 198782) | Peat permafrost microbial communities from Stordalen Mire near Abisko, Sweden - II_Bog_E1_1 | ecosystem: Environmental > Terrestrial > Soil > Wetlands > Peat | place: Sweden: Abisko...
GCTTGAACAAAGAAATAACTTGTTCTTTTCTCATCTATTCTGATCTTCATATATCAAAATAGCTCCCAGATTATGAATACAAAATATAAATCTAAAATTTTTTTTGAAAACAAAAAAAAATAAATGAAATAATATAATAATTACCGTAAAAACTGTATATTTTCGGCTTTTTTAATTTTCATCGTTTTCCCCTTTTTTGGAAAATCCAATTTTTTTGTGTTCGATTTACTGAAGCTATTTAAATGAAAACTATTTAATTCGATAGAATATAGTTGAATTTAAAGATAATTTGAAAGAATTTTCTAAAAAGCCTTTGTAGATCAAAAGTTATTTGCAAAATACTTTTTGAAATTTTTAATTTTCATCCGTTTTGCCCCCAAAAAATTTTTTTCCCAAAAATGAAAATATACAGTTTACGGTAATTAAAAATATAAATTTTGTTAATATTTTGTAAGAATTCTTTTGAAAAACATTTTCGAATCAAATTATTTCAAATTAAGTCAGATTTTTTTCTTATTTATTTTTTGGTCAGTTTTAATGAGAAAAAGTTCCAACGAGTAAATTTTTAAGTGCATCAACATATATATTCATATTTTAGAGACCTCACTAAGCAACCTGGCTTCAATCAAACATTTGGTCCTAAATCTTTTCATAATACCCAAGGCCAGACGGAACAAAAATTTTTTACTGGATGTCCCTTTTCCTTTTCAAAAAAGTATTTATAATCTATAAAATTTTCTAATTTTCATTAAAACTCATTAGCGAAAAGCAAGACAAACAACAATCAAATGCAAGCTTACCAAAACTTTATTCTGAATTCAAAAAACTCTGGAAATCGAGCATGGATGGTTGTCCTTTTCAAGAAAATTTCCTGGCTTTGAAGTATTTTTCATTATTTTTCTTTTTACATTCCTCTTTTTCATAGAAATATCAACAAAAATAAGTATGTTTCTTATTCAACTCTTAATGCAAATTATTTCGACGCTCCCACTAGAAATAATCATAATAAAAATAACTCTCATTATGATATTTTGGATTTAAGAAAACCTAGCATATCACAAGAAAACACCAACAAAATGCTCATAGGAATAATAAAATCTGAACATATGGATAAAGTGAAGTCAGCAACAAATTCATCAAGAGTTCATTCATTTGATTTTACAAAGAAGGATTTCATAAAAACTGGGACTTTCATTCGAAATGAAAACTTGTATGTAAATGAAAACTTGTATGGAAAAAAAAACACTAAACAAGGGAAAAAAATATCGGAAAATTATTTAAAGCAAATCGAGCGACGCACCAAAAGTCTTGACAAAAGAGAAAAAATCTTTGCTATGTCACCTCTTAAAAAAATGACATCAGTTCAAGACCTCATCCAAAGTTTGAAACCCTCCTTTGCAACGAAAAAGCACATTTTAATAAAATATCGTAATTTTTTATTTTCTCAATAGAATTTTGAGACTAAATAAAAGTCAAGACATTTTTGCCGAGTTTTCTCATCCTGAAAAAAGCTACGAAAAACTCATTCAAAGCTTTTACTCAAAGAAAGTGCGTCGAAGCAAATATTTAATGAAATATTTCGAGGGGAAGGACATTGAAAAACTCATAATGAATATCAGCAATTCGCTATATTCAATTTTGAAGGAAAACGATGAGAATTTCCTCATGAAAGAAAACCTGAAAAGCATCCATAAAACTCTTGAAATCACTCAGGATGATTATGACTTATACAAAGGCTTATTTGCAATAACTATGAGAGAAAATGGTTATTCTGAAGAATTAGTTGCTCATTTCTTATATGGATTAGAACGGGTGAGAGAATATATCGCAGTTCATAAGAGTTTCAATGAAGTCTTAGGCTCAGAAAAGGATACTAATCAAATTCTGTTAGAAATCAGACAAAAGACAAAAATTAATTTACCACTTCAGGCTTTTTTTAGCCAGATGACACAGGAACAGGTTGAAATACATCAGAAACGAATTATTAATATGATTTTCGGCAACGTGCCTTTTGTCGATAATGGACAATGTCAGATTTACAGGTAATTAAATAGTTTGAAATTGTAAATATATCAAGTTTGTTTTTAATAAATAGGGGGTATCATAAAAAATGCGATATATCGTTTTTTGAGTTTTTTGAGCTCAAAAATATGATTTCAAATTCTTTATTAAATATTTTCAATTCGAAATTCAAGCATTCCAGAGATTTCCCTCTAGCTTTCCCCAAAGAAATGGAGAGAGTCTTAATGAATTTAGAGAGAATGAGACCATTAATTCTTGTAGATCCTGGAAAACAGCTTGAAAACTCACTTAATTTCAAATTTGTTTCAGAACGATTGGCTAAAAAACTATTAGAAGACCAATCATTGCATGAATTGTTCATATCTTGGAATTTCTCCAAGGTTATGAAGCACAGCGAAATCTTATTGAAGTACATTTTTAGACATTCATCAAATAAATATTTTGAATGTGATCTGATCCCAGCCCATTGCAAGTCTAATATTCAATCCATTCATTTCAAGAAAATGTTCGCAATCACCAAAGATGTTTTGATTGATTTTAAAATCAACAACAGTTATATAAAACAAGTTATGCAAGACTTCAGTTCTGTAAAACATCACATCTGCAAAGAGAAAACCTTCTATGATCATGTAGGAGGAGCTTCCTTTTTAAGTCCTTTAATCGACCACATTTATATTAATTTGTTTGGTGACCCAGTTACTAAAAACCTTTTTTTGAACGTTGATGCGGATGATGTCAAATATAAACAGAAGATTTTCTTTTGCAGACTGTTTTGCAATAAAATAGGAAGTCATGACTTCGAAGATCTAAGATCGATCCATGACAGATTGAATATTACTAAGAAGCAATTCGATGTTTTTGTTAGGTCTATGCAGGATTATATAGGGAATGTTCAATTGCCTCTATATCAAGAAAATGAAATTGTTGATTTGGTGAGAAGCTTAGAACCTTATATAGTTTGTCACGAAAATTAATTGGTAAAAATAATATTAATATTTGAAAAAAAAAAAAAAAAAAAATTAAAAAATTTTAAAAAAAAAAAAAAAAAAAAAAAAAAAAAAATATTTGAAAAAATTTAAGATAAATATGATCAATTTTATTGAGTTGAGAAAAAGAAAATTATGAAATAAGTTTCAATTTGTATTCTAATTCATTCAATAATAATAAACAGAATGTTATTTAGAAAAAAACAAAAAAACAAATCCGTCTTTAATATAAAAAATCTTTTACGTTAAGATTCTCAAAACAAACCCAAAAAAAAATATAAATGTTCAGGAAATCCCTTCTCTCCCTTCCTAAATTCAGCTTCTCCTCCAAGATATATACTTCTGCTCTCGAAGCCTGTAAAGACATTCCTTCTGGCAGCACACTTCTTGTAGGGGGTTTTGGACTATGTGGCATTCCAGAAAAATCCATCAATGCCCTACTTCAACTTGGAATCAAGAATTTAACTGTGGTTTCAAACAACGCAGGGGTTAAAGACTTTGGTTTAGGTCTCCTCTTGCATACAAAACAAATAAAAAAAATGATATCTTCATATGTTGGAGATAATGAGGAGTTTGCCAGGCAATATTTCAATGGTGAGTTGGAGCTCCAATTGAATCCTCAGGGAACCTTAGCTGAAAAAATCAGAGCTGGAGGGGCTGGGATTCCAGCATTTTACACAGCAACCGGGGTATCAACTGTAAATGAAATTGGAGGCTTTCCTTTCAAATTCACTCTGGGGGGCAAAAAAAAGGAAATCCTTTCAAAGCCTAAACCAAGACATGAATTTAATGGTAGACAATACCTACTGGAAGAGTCAATATTTGGGGATTATGCCTTGATAAAAGCCCATAAAGCTGATAAATTGGGGAATCTGGTTTTTAACAAGACGGCAAGAAACTTCAATGAAGACATGGCTGCTGCGGCAAAAATCACCATAGCTGAAGTAAAAACTAAAAAAAATCATAATTTAAAAGGAAAATTAAATTTTTAAAGGTTGAAGAGATCGTGGAAGTGGGTGAGTTAAAACCTGATGAAATTCATGTCCCTGGAATTTATGTAAAAAGGGTTTTCAAAGGGGAAAATTATGAGAAAAGGATCGAGAAAGTCATGTTGGATAATCAAGGAGACAAAAAGCCTAAAAAGCCAGCTGATTTAGTTCGTGAAAGAATTGCTAAGCGTGCTGTTAAAGAAATAACAGACGGGATGTATATCAATCTCGGAATAGGTATTCCTACACTTATCCCAAACTTCTTACCTCCAGAGATTAAAATTCAACTTCAAAGTGAAAATGGTGTTTTGGGAGTTGGACGTTATCCAAGAAAAGAAGAGGTCGACGCTGATATTATTAACGCAGGAAAGGTAAAAAAAGAATGTTTTAAAAAACAAAAAAAAATCATATTTTATTCGTGAAAAGGAATCAATCACATTGGCGAATGGAGCTGTCATTTTTTCAAGTGCCACTTCTTTTGCAATGATTAGAGGTGGACATTTAGATTTGACGATGTTAGGGGGAATGCAAGTTAGTCAGACCGGAGATATCGCTAATTGGGTCATTCCAGGAAAGAAGATATATGTTACTTCAATAAAAAAATGGAAATTTCATTAAATTATTATATTGAAATAGGGGATGGGAGGAGCTATGGATTTAGTCAGTTCTGGAAGCAAAGTTGTGATTTTGATGGAACATTGTGCAAAGGACGGAACTCACAAAATTTTAGATAAATGCGATTTGCCTTTGACTGGGGAAGGAGTTGTCAATACTGTCATAACTGAATTGGTTTATTTAAAGTTTGATAAAATTTATAATTTTATTTCCAGGCTGTCTTTGAAATAATAAATCGAGAAATGGTTTTACGAGAGATTGCACATGAAACTAATTTGGATGATATAAAGAAAAAGACTTCAGCAAATTACAAAGTTTCTAATGAATTAAAGAGATTTTAAAATAATAAAAGATGGATCTTAAATTTTCCACCTAAAACTCTAATTTGAGTTGAAAATTATTTGATTTTTTTTCAAATTCATAGAAATAGTTATGAACATTCTATTCAAAGTAATTTAATTTTGTTCATTAAAATTTAAAACAAATATTTTTTTTTAAATACTCAGCAAAAAAATAAGGCAACAGCCGAATTTATAAAAAATCATTGAAAATCATCTGTATTCAGAAAATTAGAAGCTAATCGTAAATTTTATTCAATAATTCCAAAACTTTTTTCTTTTCGTTTTGCTCTCGTTTCAACCTTTCCTCTCTTAATTTTGCAAGTTTTTCATGTTTGTTGCGATGATCATCACCTTTTTCCTTTGAGCGGCTTCTTGATCGTGAATCCTTTTTGTTCTTTTGATGATGTTTGTGCTTCTTGTCTTTAATCTCTTTATCTTTATTTTCTTTATGTTTTTTCTCTTTTTTATCATTGCTTTCACTTCTTTCTTTAGTTATTTCTATTTCTTCATTGATCTCACATTCTTTCTTTTGGGATATTTGTTGTTTTTTATCAAATCTAATGAGTTTTTCATCAATAACTTTAAAATAAGTCTTAGAGTCCATCTGGAAATCTTTCATAGCCTTATAAAAATCTCGATCCTTTTCTGTCACCTTTTCACGGTGAATGATTTTCTTCTTATTTTGGTCTCCAGCTCCATTAACATTTATATACCATGGTTTGTTTTGTTTCTCATCCAAAACGCCAAGAAACTTTGAAGATTCATCATAAGGCAGGTTCTTTTTCTCTTTTTCCAATTTTGCATTTCTATTTGCTTCTATAGCATTAATTTTTTCCTCATCTTGGAACAAATTCATATGTTTACTTTTCGTCATTTCCTCCAATTCTTTATCTTATAAATCAAACTTTCATTTTTATAAATCACAAAAATGTTTACTTAGATGACTTTTGCCCTGACCATTGGATTCATTTTTTTTATCGCGATTATTATTCTTTCTCTTCAAAAAATCATATCGGGAACTGGCTTGTCCTTCATAGAGATTCTTATCGACTTCTTCTTTTTTTTCAAGATGTTTCTTTTGATCCCGTTCAACCTTTTCTTTATTGTCACGATTGTACACATTCCATCTTTTTTGAGGCAAAATGTTGAGCCCCCCATGTCCACCCATATTTTAAATTATAATTCTAGAGTTTATGAGAAAAAAATGAAATTTTAAAAATGACAAATTTGAAAAAATTGTAGCATAATTTATTTTTTTGACAAATTTTATTTTTATTTGAAGTCGTGTATTCGTATCTTATAGTTTTTGGGAATATTTGCAAAAATTTACGGAATGTATTATGTCATAAAACTCAAATATAAAAAATACTGCATCTTATAGTTTTAAAAATTCCTTTTGTCGCCATTTGATTGAAGCGTCAACATATTCCTCATGGACAAAGAGATAAAAAACGAGGAAAATCTCCCCAAATATTCCATCCCCCGAAACCTATATGTAATCTCTCCCATCCCTAAAAAAAACCTATCATCTTATTTTCTAGGAACAAAGAAATTTGCCACTTCCACCTGCCTTTTTCACGCCAGAACAGCTATCGTAATAATTTTAATGCGATTCTTCATAAAAAGTTTTTTTTTATCTCCTTTAGTGCAATGTTTCATCATTTCCAAATCAAGGTAGATTTCTCATCCAAATATCTCTAATTTTTTTTAAAAAAACTAGCAGCAAGACGGCATGCGTTTCCCTCCTGACAATTGGGAACTTCAACAAGAATTTTTCAAGAATGAAAACCTAAACAGTTTCCTTTGCTTTTTTTTATCATCTTAAAATCTTAAATGTTATAGATGAACTCAAACCTGAAAAAACCATCAAAGAAGGCTTCGAAAAGGTCCGCAAAAAAAAGATTTCGAAAAGGAAAGAAAAGATTGATTTTCTGAAACAAATCAACCCTAGCAATATTGTCAATCTCAAAAAGACGAACCTCAAAAATACGTACATTAACAAAATCCATCATTTGATTACTGATGAAGAGGCAATCAAGGATAAATGGATGAAGGAATCAAATTCGGATTCTGAGTACTTTTGATAATTTTTATTTAAAAAAAAAAAACACATTTAAGGTCTGAAACCAATCAAATAGAAAGAAGCTTCTTCGCACAAAATGAAGAAATGAAGAAAACTAAATCAATGATTAACCTTCCTCAAACACTCAAAAATGCCCAAAGTTGCCAATCAAACATGAAGGATCTTGGTATATGATATTTTTATATTAACTAAATTAACATGCACGCAAGATCAACCAGGGAAAAATAATGTGAAACTTGAGAAAAACAGAGAGTCTGCACGAAACTCGCGAAAAAGAAAAAAAATTTATATCATGTTGCTGGAAAATAAAGTATTTATCTTAAATGATAAATATTTAAAAACTCATAAAAAAAAATTGTGAAGGTCTCTGATTTGACAAAAGAAATCAAGGACATGAAAAAGGAAACCGAAGAAAAGAACAACAATATTAAATTAAAATTCAATTCAAAAACCATGGACGGGTTTCTGACCGAAAAACAGTACCTCTTGGAAAAAGTTGAGACTCTACTCAAACAAAACATTGACCCCAACGAAATAAATCTTTTATTAGACTCTTTTACAGTCCTTTATAAAATCATTAATACGTTTTTAATAAAATTATTTTAGTTTCGTTTTGGATCCACAGGAAAAGAAAGATTAATCGCAATTAATTATTTCATAAAACAACTCATAAATATTATGATACCGAATCACATGAAGTTTTTGATGAACTGGTCAAATGACATGGATCTCTTCAATGGCAAAAAACGGTTCAAAATCTCAGAAAAGACTGGATCGGAAATTAGCTTGCAATTGTTGTTGGATACATCCGAGGAACAAAAGCAACTTTTTTTCAAACACCAAAAGAAACTAATACTTGAGAAACAATTTTATGATCAGTAATAAATTTTGGATAATCTTATATCAATCGCGATAAATAGAATAATTTGCAATCTCCATAATTTGAAAAAATTGATGTACAAATCAAATGAAAACTTGCAGACAATTTTTGATGATATCAGAACAATCTTCACACCAAGCCAAACAGCAAAATTTATTCTCACATTAGATAAAGTAAGAACTTAAAATTTTCATTTTAAGACAATAAAAAAAAGGAAAAAGACATGACTTTGTACCCTGATTCCATGTGGAACCAATTGAGCCAAATCGATGATGTTTTAATTTTTTTAATTTTTATATTTAATTTAAATTAAAAAATAGTTCGATGATGTTTCAGGGAAAATTGAGAAGTTAGAAGAGATGGAAAACGGGAGGGAGAGACATAAAAATGAAACTATGCTAAGCATGAATAATAAAAGGAACATGAGTGTCCCAGATAATATGCAAAATTATACTTACCCGAACTTAATGGACCTGCAACAATTTATTTATAACACACAAAATGAATTTCCAAATCTTCAAATGTTAGGAGGATCCAACCTTGATATGAAGGACCAAAAGGATTTCGACTTGACGATGTATTTGTTCAAGGAATTAAACGAAAATTTAATTAAAAAATAAATGCCATTTTAAACAATAAAAATGAAGAGAGTCTGTCTATTAAGAAAAAAAAAAAAATTTAGGAAAAATTTGAAATTTATTGCTAGAGGTAAAAACATATTGGAATTAAATTAAGTATTCCAAGAAAAATTGTCTCCTCTAAATTTTCATATTTTTCTTTTTTTAATTCTCTCACAAAAACATTTATTTTTAAAAAAAAATATTTTGGTTCACATAAAAATGAAATATTAAAAAAAGGAAGAAGTGTTAGGTGTTTTTTTCACAATCTTTTTGAAACTTTTTTTTAAAACTTTGTATTTTTGAATTTTCTTTTTGTTTAGCATTTAAATTTCAATGAGATTTAAGTTCAAAATATTTATAAGAATTTGTTTAGCTCAAATTTTCACCTCTTTTCCCAACTAATTTGAAAACACTCAAAATTTAATAAGATTATGCAAAAATGTTCCCTAGCCTAAAATTCAGCCAAGAATTTTCAATATAAATATCAGACAAATCTAGCTTTCTTTATGTCAAAAAAAACTTACATCTTCAACTTTTGAATTTCCAAAATGAATGTTGAAAAATGGGATCCGCTCTACTCCCTTTGGTAAATTGTTTTCATTAAATTTTAATATTAATACCCATTTCTATTGTTAATAGGCACATCACTTTTTTTAAAAATGAAATTAGTAAAAAACTCATCAAGTCATTGAACTATTCAGAGATACTGTAAATTATCACCTTGTTTCACTAAAGTTATTTTAATCTTAATTAGAAATGCATTACATAGTTGTGAAGATCTCAAAAAATTCGATCTGAAAACTTATGGCTTGTTTATAAATGCCATGAGTATGATTTTACAAAAGAAAGCCGTGATGCTTTGGGGTCTTTAATTAAAATGCATTTCAAAATTTAATATATTTGATTAAAGTCGAGGCAAAAGACTACATCCAAACATTGTCGTATAAAATAGTCCAAAAGGCTGCCAAAACAATTAAAAAAATGCCACAGATCACTGTAATTGACCAAATTTCTTTCGTGAATCAGGAAGCCTTTACTCATGCAATCGATAACATGGCCAATTATTGCGAAGAGCTTATGGTGAAAGAAATTCCCAGAAGAACTTGTTGATAAACTGTTTTAAGTGTTTTATAAACATTAAATTTGTTCGTAGCCCAAAACGGAGAAATAAACCTGAATATAACAATGGGTGATCGGTTCAGTTTGATGACCTCTTCCTCGAGTAAATTGTCAGAAGGACACACAAATTTCAAAGAAAATTTAGAGGATAATTTGAAGGTTTTGATAAACAAAGAAGCAGATCGTTTCCTTTTCTTAAATGACAACTTCAGTTCTCGAAACATCCAACAAACCCCAAATCTTTTCGCAGAAATAATTGACATGACAACACCAGGATTCACACCAGATTTACCATCTACAAATGACAAATGTTTCAACGAACGATTGATAGAAACTATGAAAAAAATCCAACTAAATGAATGGAATTCCAGCAGTTCACGAAAGGTCGAAGATTCCAATTCAGAAAACTTCTTCACGAAGATCACTGTTAAAAAAAAAAACATCTTTGACAAGGAGATCTTAATACCTTCTAATGAATCTGCTGAATCCTCAGAAATGGTAGAAATAAGTGTGATTGAACCTGAAATGATCAAATATCCTGAATCTTCCTTTAATTTTGATATGAATAAGTTGCTTTTGGACCAGAGCAAAAAGTTTATAACATTTTTGAACAATTTTGAAATGAAAAATCCTGAAAAATACAAAAAAACCATTCATCACATTTCAAAAGTCTTAGGAAGAATTTCAGGTGAAGATCTGCTCAACAATCCTGATAAAGTCCGAGAAAACAAAGATAAAATTCCAACGAACCCAGATTTTCTGGAACATTTCAATACGGAAATCAATTTGGAATCAAGTAATTCTGGAATTTCTGAAATGAAAAGCAATCTCTCTAATTATTATGACTCAATGAAGAAAAATAACTTTGGATCTTTGGATAAAAACAAAGAAGATCATGAGATATTTGTGCGATATTACAATGATGGATTGAAAACAATAGAAGAAACCACTGAGAATTTAATTTCAAAAACTGATCTTAATACGAATACTAATTTTCAAAGCAGATCCGCAATGAAATCAATTTTTAAAATGAATTTGGAGAGCGATTTGGAGCCTAAATCTTTGAGTTTGCTGAGGTATATTTCTAAAAAATGCGAAGGGGGCCAAACCAGCTTGAATTTCAAGGAAATTGTCAAAGGATGTGATAAAAGTTTGAAAGTTCAGACGTTTTTGGAACTGATGAATTTGAATTCTTGCAACAAAATACAAATTGAACAAGAAAAAGAAGAAGCTTTTGGTGATATTTTTGTTTCTGTCATATAAAATAAAAATCAAGTTTTATTATGTGACATTTATTTTTTAGTTTTTCTATCCCTGAAAAAAAAAAAAATATTTATTTAATTTAGTTTAGTTTATTTATTTTTTATTATTTTAAATTTAAAAATAATAGTAAAAATCTCA
>Ga0302186_10003706_pt1 | contig 11051 bp, 15 predicted proteins | sample II_Bog_E1_2_FD_198782 | JGI IMG/M metagenome (GOLD analysis project Ga0302186, IMG submission 198782) | Peat permafrost microbial communities from Stordalen Mire near Abisko, Sweden - II_Bog_E1_1 | ecosystem: Environmental > Terrestrial > Soil > Wetlands > Peat | place: Sweden: Abisko...
TCAGAAGAGGAGTATAAAAAACACTTATAAATAACTTATAATTTTAATGGAAAAAATTTCAAAATTCAAAGAAACTTTAATTAAAAAATGAGGAATTTTTGATTAATTTCCCATTTATTTATAAGTAATTCTTTGATAAAAAATCATAAAGAAATATATGAATATTTTGGTGAACATCATAAAAAAACATCTTTAAATTTAAATAAAAAATTATTATTTCAAAAATCTTATTTTTATATTGTATTGAGTCTCTAAATCCACTTCTGCTGAGCAAAAGAGCTCCGAATTAACAAGAAATTTCAATAAATATTGCAAAACCAAGTTTTTCATTAATGTGTGATTAAACGATTTCTGAGAGAAACCCCCTATTTAAATCAAATAGATTAAACCAAATTTAAATTCTTACCGATGAAATCCTTAAAGGAAGAACATTCAAATTTCGAATTTTGATCGTAACTTGCAGCAATCACCTCAATATCTTTAAAAGATCTGACATTTTCCAAAGTTTTGATAATCAACTTTGTTCCTGTGAGGAAACTACCATTTTTTTGAGTCTGCAAAATATAAAAAGGTCTTTGTTCATCTAGATTTTCAAGAAACTTGAATGGATAATGAACGAGGTTATTTTTCAGGAAGAAATGGAAATGAAAAATGGAGAGACAAACAAAAAAAAAGTCCAAATCTTTTTCAATCCATAAAATGTTCAGCTTTCAAGAAATTTAAATTAAATTTTTTTTTTTCTGTTACCAACTTCGCATTTTGAAATTTGTTGAATTCCAAATTTTCCTTTAAATTGAACACATTCCCCAAAAATTCAATGAGACAAGATTGCAAACTCAAAATCTCATTGTAAGAAAACAAAATAATATGGAATTCTAGTTGATTTTCATCTTGTAGATTGGAATCTTGGTAAATTTCACTTTCAATGAACAGTTTTATCGATGAAGTCTTGTATTTGTAAAAATAAAAACTCGATAAAGTGTTATTGGTCTCATCCTCAACTTCAATATTATTCAAAAGCATTTCGTTTCCATTTCCATTGACACCTTCATGTTGGGAAATGTATTTAATTGCATATCTAGTCTTCACCGTTTTGTTGATATTTTGCACTAAAAAAAAAATTAAAAAAAACTTAAAGTTTTTGAAAAATATACGTAAATTGATTATGTCGTATAATTGCAAAGACAAGTTTATTTGTGATAAAATCAAAGACAAATTGAAATTCGACTTTTTCTTTAAAAACTTCTCAACGAAGCATTCGCCTGTCAATGGGATCAAATCATTAATTTTAGTTAAGTCTAACTCAAACAGATTTCGCGAATTGTTATATTTAAATTTAAGCTCACTGAAATTTTCCTGCAAAATTGTCAGATCAGGAATTTCCTCACTATAAGTAATAGAGAAATTGTCGTAATATGTGATGGATGAATAATTTGGATTTTTGGAAAACTCGAAATAATCGATTTGTGGAGCTTGAAATTTAACCCAAAACTCATTTTTGAATAATCTCGAGGTCAATGAATGTGAACTTTGATAATAAAAAATCAATGAGTTGTCGGGACATTTTTGAATTCGAGAGATTTCCCGAAAATTACCTTGTTTTTCTAAAAGAGCCCACTAAACTTTTTTAATTAAAGGTTAATTCATGAATTTGTGTACCTCTTTTTCTATGTAGAGCATTAAGCTTTTTGAGAAAAAATGCTTGATTTGGAAATCGATGAATTCAAACAGGAAACTTTCAAAAAATTGTTCTTTATTCACGACTTCTGGGAAATATAATCTGTAAACCATTATTTGCAGAGTGCGGCAAATCTTTGAAGGATATGTATGACAAAAAAAAAAATTGTCCTGTTTTTACCTCTGCTTCGTTCAAAATCTTAAAATTGAACTTCTGTTTTAAAATTTTGAAGGTATACACTCCCCATCTCACTTCGTTTTTGGGGAGGTTCAGGAAATCCAGAACATATTGTATTTCATATAACTTGGTTCTAAGAGTGAGAATGCCATTTTCTATACTGAATAAAAAAAAAATGATGATTGCAAAATTTTTTAAATTTGGCAACCTGTAAGATTTTAAGAATTTCGGCGAACGCATTGTTAAATATTTTTTATGAATTGTCCAATTCAAATTCTGAGTAAAATGTTCCTCCTTCTCGCAATCATAATGAAAATATGTGAGTTCTGGTTGGAAACAATCATAATTGTTTTTCGCGAAAATGTTATTAGCTAAATCGACATTAAGCTTGCTTTTTCTATAGCACATCATTTTTTTCAAAAAAATCGAATTAGGCAAAAATCAAGTAAAAATCACCTCAAATTTTTCATTTTTATCGACACAAAATCCACTAATTTCATTCCAAAGTTCTCTAAATTGGTTTCCTCAGATGCAATGAGATTGGTGGTTTCCTTCAAAAAAGTTATATCTTGAGAAAAAAAATGAGAACTCACAGATATCTTTTTCAAACTGGAGGAGAAATCTCGAACAAAAATTATAATTTTGTTAAGAAATTTCAAATATAAAGATATGGTGTTAATGAGTTCATGTTTGATGGCTTTGATTAAGGTATTATTGGTGAGGCTTTCTTTATATCTATTTTCGAAAAAAATTTATTGAATTATTCGAGGTAAAATATGGAAAATATAACTCAGAAAAAATGAAGAAGATATGATCGAGCATTTTGGTGATGATGCTGGTGAGACTGATTTCATTGGAGTGTTTTTGGATGAGAGAAAAATCATTCATTGTTTATTTGAAATGAATTTTTTCCGCTTTTATTTCGCCACTTTTATTAAACTTCCTAGGATTTATTTTTATTTTTTTTCTGAAAATTAAGAAAATCAAACATCAACAGACAAATTTTCATTTTGAAATTAAACAATTAAAATTTCCAAAAGACATGAACAGTTCCAAAAGCATCATGGCTTCCCCCGAAGACTCTTCGATAATGTTCGACATATATGGAGAAGAGTTGAAAAATTCCAACTACTTTTCCACTCCTTCCCAGAACAAGTCCTTGGATGAAAAAGATCAGACTGAAGATGAAATGTACCATGAGGAAGAAAAAAAGGTCAATGATGATAAAGAAAATCAACATCATCCAAGCATGATCACTCCTTACAAGAGAAGAAATAACCAGGCAATGCTCAGAAGCCCTTTGTATGATATAACTCCATGTCCCAAGACAAAGAAAAAGGATTCCTGCAACATCACACCTGTAAAATAAAAAGAAAAAAATAAAGTTTTTAGAATATTTAAAGAAAACGTTGGATTATTTCTCGACTCCAAAGATGAGCAGCTTGAAAAAAAAGAAGGAACTCAAAGAAATCAAGGAAATGAGATGAAGATGGACTTTTACCTTTTATATAAATGTTAATTTCTTTTTTTTTAAATTATTTTGGGTTCATCATAAAGCAAGAACTTTTATATTATTTTAAATACAGTAATAACAAAACCCATTCATCGAGAATATAGTATAAGAATTTTGAATTGTAATCATTTTTCGGTTTTTTCCAAATCTGCAAACGGATTTTTTTAAAATTATTTTTTTTGTCAGTTAAAGGTGAAAATTTTCATTTAAAAGATAATTTTCTTTCAAAAAACAAAATATCTAAAAAACTCAATATTTCTTTTGAAAAAGAAAAATTTTTCTAATTTCAAAAGCTAATTTTGAAAATTTATATGAAAACAAATGAATTTTTTTTTAGTTTTTTTACAAAAATCAATTTTTATTTTAATTCCAAAACCTTAAACTATTGAAAATTTATAGGAAGAACTATATTTTAACAATCTAAAATTCAAAAATGGTAGATTTTAATCATTCGGAGCATATTCCTCATTATCAAAGTTGAAGGTTTTCTTGTCATTATCAATTTTCCTTAGATTTTCGTTATATTTGATCAATTCTTTGATGAACTGTTGGAAGTTCTCATCATATCCCTTAAACGAGTTGACGAGATCATCTTTGAATTCCTTGATTTCCGCTTCATTTTCCTGATAGTCTATTAAATTATTATAAAAATCGAAGATTTCCTTTTTCAATTCTTTGCTTTGAATGAAATCTTTCTGGTTTCGATATGAGCTTTCCTTTGAAAAGTTCAAATTATTCTGATAAAACTCTTGTTCTTCCTTTCTGACATATTGTTTGACATACTCTATTAATTGTTTTTGTTTTTCTTCTATTTCTTTCGATCCTTTACAAATTTGTGAAAATTCCTTGATGTTTCTGCCCAAAGTCATTGGCGAAGTATTAGGATCCAAATCATATAAATAATCATTAAAATTGCTCATTTTTTTCATCGGTTTAGGGACCAAAGAGTTTTTCCTTGAGCCCTTAGGTTTGAAGAAAAACAACTTTTTATTCGGGTATTGGTTATTATTATTAAGGTAGTCTTTTTTTTCTTGTTTCGCGAAGTAATCGCTTTTTAACAAATATCCCACATATCCGAAATTTATGTTGGTTTTAAATCCGGTGGATTTGCCATGAGCGTCTTCATTTTCTATTGATAATTTGAACATTTCCATCGCTTTTTGTAATCTTTCATCCTTCAAAGTTCGAATATATTCCTTAATCTCATGATTTTTGTTTTTGAGGCTTTCTATTGGGTTGTTTCTCTTCCTTTGTTCGGTTGGGAAAGGCCGTAGTCTCAACAAATTCTCAGTAGTTTTCACAGTATTAAAACTTTCCTTTCGATCAGTTTCATTTCTGGAAATGTTCGCATTGAATTCTGTTATTATTTTCAACGGTATTTTGTAATCATGAGTAGTTTCAGTTAGGAACATACCAGGCAACTTTTGAGAAGAAACTCGTTGAGAAATGGTTTCAGTACGTCTTTTATCTATTATTGATTTCTTCAGGTTTGTGCTTCTGGAATAATTCATTATGAAATTTTCTTCTCTCTTGTTTTCCTTTTTCGCACTGCCACAATTTTGCGCGAAAATTTCAGAATCTAGTTAAATTGCTTATAATCATAATAAATTTGTTGGATTTTCATTACATTTCAAACCTTTGAAGGGGTTGGTAGGGTCTTCCTCAGGTTCGGTATTTTGATAAATGTAGCCTGGATTCTGCGGCTTGAGGTAATTTCTGGGAACATCGAAAAAATAAGGGTCTTGATTTTTAATAAAATTGCGGGCATGGCCCAAGGTCTGGGAAACGAAGGATTTCTTCTGTTGAAATTCATGTGTTTCGGTTTTATCAAGGGTTTGATCGATATGTTCTGTTTGAAATGTGATGTTTTTAATATTTTTCAAAGAAAATCGCTGGGATCGGGAAAAAACAGTTGACTTGACGTTTAGATCCTCACTTTCAGTGGTCTCAAGCTGGAGATAGTCTTTTGTAGGATTTTTGATCGGTTTTTTGTCACGTTTGCGTTCCTCACGAATTTGCTCGAGCATTTTTTGTATTTCGTTGATTTTGCTTTGGGTGCCGATCTTTTTCATCATCTTCTGCATTTTGTGCGAGTTTTTGCCTTTACCATTTTTATCATCGGATGCTAACAATAGTATTTGATCAAGCTTGATTTTTCCTGTGGTTTTGAAGTCGGAGCTGATGTTCATTGCAGAAAGCTTTATATAATTTTAGTTTTTTAATTTTATCACTCAAAAATTTTTATTTTCTTTTGAGGAATTAACAAAAATTCATTTTTAAAAAAGGTTAAAAAAAGAAGAAGAAAAATTAAAAAAATAGAAAAACAAGTAAAAAAAAATCAAAAAAAAAAAATATTCTCATAATTTCATAATTTTTGTAGTTTTTAAATTTGATTTTATTCATAGACACATTTTCAAAAACTAACTTTCATTTTTTAATTTTTTTAACCACGACATGGAAAAAATGAATCCTCTTATTTCCGTCAGCTTCCTCGTTCTTATTTTCTTTCATTTCCTCGCTTCCGTCACTTTTCTTAATTTCTAATCCATCTTTTCTTTTATTTTTTGGTGTTATGTACACATAATTCTCCATCTCCGAGTTGTTAGCATGAGGTTTAAAAGGGCTGAATAAGGTAAAAGGGGTAATGTAGGCATTGGCAGATTTTCTGGCTTTCCTTGCCTTGTTAGAACTTTTCAGATCAGGGCATTTTCTTAAAGTGCTATGACTATTCTCCTTGAAGAAATTAGTGTTGTTATGTCTTGAGTTTGACATTTTTAAAATGTGTTATAAAATTTACGAAAATTTTCCATTTTTAAGGTAGGAATTAAATAGCTTTGACTAAAATGATCACAGAATTTTTGAGTTTTTCGAAGTGAAAAGACAATAAAATTTTCAATGTAGCTTTTTCGAAAAAATTTAAATTTTTGTTAACTAAAACTAAATTCAAATTTTTGTTAATGAAAAAAACTCAAATTTTTGTTACGATAACTAAAAAAAAAAATCAAAAGAATTAAATTTTATTTTTTATTAACAACAAAAATTCATGAAAAATTCAAATTTAAGCTTAAAAAAACATACACACAAATAATATTTTACTCATTAAAACATAAGAAAAATACAAAGAAATGTTTTTCATATCAAAGAATTGTAATTTCGATTATCTGTAGTTGAAAAGTTATCAAATGAAACCTGTACATCTTCACTTTTATTATGCGAATCTGAAGCGCTTGTATTGTTCAACAAAATTCTCAGGTTATCTTTTTGAGAAAATGCTGTCTTTTTAACTCCCTTCTTAAGAATTTCATTTTCTTCCAATAAAAGCTTGAAATTCTCTTTTAATTTTAACATTTCTTTGTTTTCATTGTTTTTGGAACAATCGTTTGTTATGCATTTTACTCTGGTTCCATAGTAAAGAGAATTTATGGTTTCATCCATGTTGTAATCATTGGGAGGGATATTTAAAAACATCAGAGTTTTAGACTATCATAATTATTTTTTAACAATTTTTTCTCAAATTTTTACATTTCCTCCTAATGAATCTTTCATCAAAAGAGTTAATTTATTATCTCGATAAGGAATAAATCGATCCTTTCCTAAATTAATTTTGTTTAAATAATTGTTAAAATTTTACAAACCTGTGTTCTCTTGATCTGCTAATGCGGAAATCACATTACCAAGAGCAGATAAGCTTTTATTGATGCCCCTTGCTATTGAAAAATAAAACAAATTAAAAGAAATCATATAAAATTGAAATTCAAATACATTCGTTCAATTGTTTTATTGATGGGTTCGATTTGGAAGCTCTTTCACTTCCAGCTAAATCGATCAATGATAACTTTCCAATTGTTTTCTTATATAAAAAAAAAATTAAAAACTCATAGAAATTAATTTTATTACGTAATTTTTATCCTTGTTGATAATTTCAATAACCACAGTTAAAATCAAATGAGACCTGGAACTTTCATCGTTCATATCAGTTTTCCCAGTTTTTCTGTTGTTCATCCCAATTTTCACGTTTTTTTCGAAATCTTCCTTATTCAAAATTTTTATGATCGTGACATTTTGAATATATGTCATTCCTTTATAATCTTCCTTAATTTCCAGATGTGTATTTTTGTTTTCTTTCGAACTCAACAAATCAATTAAATTGTCCATATATATTTCCACCATATGTATATTAAGATTTATAGTGGAATGTGGTTTCAACGGTTCTATCAAATTGAAAATTTCTCCTATGCTTCTTGCAATTATCCCAGGATTTTCCTTATTTCCTTGTAATGTGTAGGTCTTGCCTGAGCCAGTCTGGCCATAAGCAAACACACATACATTATAACCATCAATCACAGATTGTATGAGTTTTTTTGTATCATCGAAAATTTCCTCCTAATTTAATTTTTTTTTCGAGAAAACAAAGAAAATTTTCGGACTTGGGTGGCTTTTTCATCAAAAACTGAATCAAAAAGGTAAAGTTTTGGGCCTTGTTTGGTCTCGATTTGCAAGGACAGCTCATCTTTTCGAGAAACGACGATTTTATGGCTCCTTTCAAGCTCAGAACCAAGCATTGGTCGGATTCTACAATAAACTCGAATTTTTCCTTTCATATCCTCGATAAAATTATGGAGAGTTTTCCTTTGATGAATCTATTAAAATACAAATTTTTTTCATAAAAATAAAAAAAAGAAACCTCATTTTTTAATTGTGTTTCTAAGCCATTTTTGCAGGAGACCCACCCTTTTTTTTCTTCGAGTAATTTCTCAACTGTTAGTTGCAAAATCCCATTCTTTTCATAAAAAATAGGCTCTCAAAGTCGGTAATTATAGAATTTTACATTTTTTTCGAATTCTGATTTCAATTTAAGCAAATCTTGGGAAACTTTCTTTAAGGAATTGTCTTTAGTGCGAATGATCTCATTAATTTTCTTTTTGTAATTATCCTCGATGTCTTTCAATTTCTTATTATACTTTTGCTCGTGATCGAGGATCTTATTGTTTTTCTGATTTTCTTCATTTTCTTCAGTCATCATCATCGTGTTATCATTTACATTCGTGTTTGTAGAATAAAATGATTTATTCTTGAGGTGCCTCTCCTCATTATTTAAACTGATTTTCAAATTCTTTATCGTTTTATTTTCAACTATTAAATTTTTTTTATAGATTCTGTTTTTATTTGAAATATATAAAATTACCATTATCAAAGGAATGAGAGACGCTGTTGTTGAATGAACTATTGTTATTTTGCATTTGATTCTCATCAACAGTCAAATTATTTGTTTCTTTATTAGTATTCATCTGGCTTTTATCATTAAAATTATTTTTCTGATGATTCCCAATTTCGAAAGATTGATTCACACTGGTATTGATGATGGTGCTGATATTTGTATTTTGATTATCAATGCTCATATTAGCTAAATTGTTCGAATTACAATTCATAACGTTTTTATTCATTTGCATCAGTTTGGCTAAATGAGCTTTTCTTGGACTGACACTTTTGCTTTTATTTGTTGTTTCATTCCCGACTTTGCTTAATTGGGCCTTCAAATTTTTTACACTATCAAGTTTATCTTCCAAAACCTTGATTTGTTGGTTATAATTATTATATAATGTATATAAATTGCTGATTTGTTTTTTATCTTCTTGGGAGGCCTTTCTTTTTTGCATTTTCTCGAAATTTTCAGTCCAGTCCTTAATTGAAACTTTCACTTTTTCTTTTTCCTCATGCAAAAAATTCAAATTTTTTATCAAGGTTTGTAGATTGTAACTCATTTTAATGGAATTCGAGATATAAGGAGTCATCTCAGGGTTATTCATATCACTTTTGTTACCATTGCTGGAAGAACTGTTGATTGCCTCAATGAAGGAAGTGTTGGTTTCTGGAGTTGGAATGGGGGTGTTTTTGAATAAGGACATCTTTTTGTTGAAACTTGAGAGAACATTGGCTTTCATTTGGTCTTTTTGTGAAATTACAGTGAATTTTTCCTCATATTGTTTTAATTTCACTTCATAGAAAGTCTTTTGAGTAGCGAGATTTTGCTGGGACTTTGCCAATTCATCACTTAAGGAGATAATTGCCTCTTGCTTTTTCATTAATTCCTGTTGGAGTTTGGAATTTTCCTAGTTATTTTGTTTAAAAAATGATTTTGTAAGGAAATATACCTCATTTAAAGATCTTGAAATAGTCTTGTTGAAAATTTCTTCGATTAAAGAAGAGATCAATTCGTTTTTAATTTCTTCGTTTAACTGTTTTTAAAATTTTCTTACTCATCATCTGAAAAAAGTTTGAAATAAAATTACTTTTGCTGTTTCTTGAACAATGCAAACCTTTTCCTGCTCAAGTTGTTGATTTTTTTGCATCAACTTTTTTGAAATTATTTAAAAAATATTATTCAAAATGAAATTTTATATTTTTCTTACGGAGTCTTTTTCGAAATTCCATTGTTCAAATTGTTGATCCTTGAGTTTTATCAGATTTTCTCTCTCTAATTTATTTTTTTCCAACTCTTCATTAATTTTCTCATTTTCATCGCTCAAAAAAAATTTCTTGTCCTCTTCTTCTTTAATTGTTTCATTTTTCTCTCGAATTTCTTGCTCGTATTTCTCAATCATTTCTTTTTGTCGAAATACGAATTCATTTTCTTTTTCCTCTATTTCCTTTATATAAAAATTACCATTATGAACATTTTAAAAAATAGATAAAAATTACCAAAATCATTGCTTCCAAATAATCTTTATATTCATCTCTTTCGTTTGAAACCTCCTCTAAGGCCAAATGGGCGGTTTTCAATTTGTTTAGAATGAGAGACCTGAACTTATGGAAATATTCCTTGTAATAATCTAGGGTTTCATTTTCAGACTCCTGCAATTCCTTTTTTATTTCATTGAAAATGTGGTTTTTGCCTTCGTGGATGATTTTCAGATTTTTCTCGAACTAAAGAAAATTTTAAGATGGGAAAACAAAACATTCACAAACATTTTTTATTTTTGATGTCGTTTCATCCAAAAAGGAAGCCTTATTATCATAAATATTGGAATCTCCTTCCAGAAATATCAATTTCGTTTTTTCTGGATGTTTCTTCTTAAAATTATAAATTCCATAATACTTTTATAAAAAAACCTTCAATTGGTTGTCTTTTTGAAAATTTGAAGGGTTTGGCAAATGTTTGTTATTTTTTTCACGATGAGAGGTCCTTTCAAGCAATGTTTGATTCGTATTGCTCACATTGCTGATGCTATAATCATAATTGTAACTGTCTTTATTATAGCTTTCCTCTTCGCTTCTTTTGCTTTTAATAGGCACGACATTTTCCATTTGATTTATGTTTCCAATATTTTTCGAGCTCTCATTTTGAAGAGTATTGATGAAGGATGTGCTGGAAATAATGCTATTACTAAATTCAGTATGTGCTTGACTAGAAATCAGTCATATTAGATGAAGGTTGTAAAAAAATGGGATTACTCAAAGATTTTTTCCTGATGAGTCGGAGTTTTGGAAAACATTAGGTTTTTCCTTTAATTTTTGTTTAAAAATTTAAATCAAAATCGAAAAGCTGTTTGTTTTATTTAAGTTTTTTTATAAAAAAATGAAAAATTTGACTAAAATAGGTAAAAAACTAAATAAATTAATTTGAGAATTACAATCATTGTTGAAGGAAATCCTCATAATATTTTCGAATGTAAAATACAACAA
>Ga0302186_10003708_pt1 | contig 11049 bp, 19 predicted proteins | sample II_Bog_E1_2_FD_198782 | JGI IMG/M metagenome (GOLD analysis project Ga0302186, IMG submission 198782) | Peat permafrost microbial communities from Stordalen Mire near Abisko, Sweden - II_Bog_E1_1 | ecosystem: Environmental > Terrestrial > Soil > Wetlands > Peat | place: Sweden: Abisko...
ATTATTTTGCATTATTTTAATTAGTTTTTTTAAACCAAAATCATTATTTTTTGAAAAAATCAATATTCTTAAAAAAATCATCAAAAAATTATTAAAATATATTCAGAATTTGAAAAAGCTGATACATTCGAAGTGATTTTAAAAAATTCAAAAATAGTTAAAGTCATTTTTTTAAAATGATGATTTCATTAATTCTTAGAAACTAAGGTCAATGCCTCTTCAAAATTTTCCACACCCCAAATTTCCTTCATTTTTTGAATCACCGCCGCCTCTTCTTTCTGAAATTCTATTATTTTTACATTTTTCTCATCTGCTTCCTCAAACTTTTCCTCCTTTTCAAAATGTTCATATAAAATATTAAAGATCTTATTTAAAAAACTTCTAACCTCTGCTAGATCAGTCATTTCTCTTTCCAAATCCATGATTTCCCCTCTTATTTCATTTATCTTCAACACATCTTTTTTGAGATCCTCAATATTCTTGAGATCCTCAATATTCTTTTCTTGTTCTGGCTCAGGATCATCTTTTTTTGGTTCATCCTCGTCTTTTTTCTCAATTAAAATAACTTGTTCTGGAATTGGTTCTTCATTTTTTTTCTCATCATCATCAGCAATTTTTTCTATTATTTCAAGAACAACCTTCTCATCATTTTCAGATTTCTTTTCAAAAATATTCGGAGATTCTAATGGTTTCAAAACAGGGGTTTCTCCAGATGAATCTGGCTGTTTTTTTGAATTTACAGGGGTTTCTGATTTTGGCAAATCAGGTGAAATAATTCCCGATTTATTGAAATCATCAGTGGTTTTTCTAACAGTGTCTTTATTTTCATCTAGTTCGGGGTATTGACTCAGAATAGACAAAATTTCTTTGGTGCAAAGTTTTAGCTATATACATATATATATAAATATGGATTTATTTTCTGTGATACCTCATTTTCAAGAATGTTGCATTCCTCGTATTGGCGTTGTTGGAGAGTGAAGTTATAAAGATTCTTGAGGTCTTTTTGTTTGATGAGCAATGAGTAATATTTGTCTTTGTCAGCCTCTTCTTTGTATTTAGAAAGGAGCAAATTGCTTTCTTCTTTTCTGGTATCGATCTAGAAAAACGAAAATACCAAAAAATGGAAAAACAGGTAAATTCAAAAAAATTAATCTTATATTAAAATGAAAAAATGCAATCTAAATTTTTCAAAAATAACAAACTTCTGTTATTTGTTTCTGCAGATCCTCTTCACTTTGTTTCAGGACATTGATCTTGATATTTATTTCAGAAATCTGGTTTTGTGTCTCTTTTATTTCATTTGTCAATCCAGAAGCTCCCTGAAAAACAAATAAAACAAAATTACTTTTTTTTAATTTTTTTTTTTAAAAACCTTAAAATTCCTTGCTTTAACCATCGCTTGTTTTTCGTTTTCCATATTGGGCAGTTTCTGATCCAACAAATTTCTTTTCGCAATCAACTCCGAGCTCTCTTTATCCAAGGTGAGCGTTTGTCTCTTGAACTCTTCCATTTTCTCAGCATCTTGTTTCACCACAATTTGGTAATCCAAGTGCTTTTTATTTGATTCTTGGTATTTTTTGAACACTTTTTCACGGTTGTTTTTTTCTTTTTGCAATTTTTCCGTCAATTTTTCGATTTTTTCCTTCACTTTTTCGAGGTCTTGCACTTGGCTTGCGAAACATTCCATGTTTTTAGAGTAATCTTTTTCATTATCTTGGTTGACTTGAACCACTTCTTCGAGTTTCTTGTTTTCGTTCTCCTGTGTCATTAATTCTTCATTCATTTTTTCTCTGAATAAAAAGATAAAATTAGGTTATTTTAAGTTTTAAAAAGCCTTTTGAAGGCCAATTTCTGAATTTGGTTCTCGAATTTGGCTTTTATGTTGTTGAGTTTTGTTGTGGTGTTTTCCAGAGAACATGTGCATTTGTCCAATTCGATCTGCTTTTCCTCAAGTTCTTTCTTAATCTTTTCGATCATTTCCACCAATTCTTTAAAATCATTCAGACAACACGTTTGCTAAAGTAATTTTAGAACAATTTTGTTAATACCTGATTTTTTGGTAGTCAAATTCGTCTGCTCCACTTTATATTCTTTTGTTTGTTTATCCATGTTTTCTTCAATTTGTTGAGATTCTTCATTTAGATGCTAAATTTAATTTTTTTTGGTAAATATAATGTGAATTAAACATGAAAATAAAATATTTATTAATAATATATAGATCTGGATATATATATAAATATATAATATACATATAAGCTGCTTAAATAAAAACAGCCTAAAAAAAAAAAAAATTGTGTGTATATTAAAAAAAACATCTAACATATATAAAATCAACAAAGAGAAAAATAATTTGTTACTTTAACATCCAAATCAATATGAGTTTTATTGATTTTAAGTCTTTCCTTTTCCTCCTCGATGAAACTTTTCTCCTGGACTAGTTTTTGTGATTCGTTATTTTGATATAAAGACATTTCTTTCGATTTATTTATTTTCAGATCTTCCAATAATTTCATGAAATCCTGGTAGAGGCGGACTTGGTCATTGAAAACGCTTTCTTTGCTTAATTCTAATTCATTGTATTGTAAAATGCTATTGAAAATATCTGCTTCAGCAGCATGAATCTTTATCATTTAATTTTATTATCAAAAAATTCAAGAAAAAATTAACAGATTCATGGTGTTGCTTGAGTATTATTTCCAATTGATCAGCCTCCTCGAAATTTTCTTTTTCAATGGCTTCATTTTGTTGGTTTTCGATATTTTGGGTTTTTTTCTTTAAATTCTCGAGCTCAATATCCAAATAATCTTAAAAAAAAATTAAATTAAATTTTAAGATGTAGTAAAAATTATACTCTTTTTATTGGTCAGAGCGTGTTGTTGCATAATGATGTCATTAAGTCTTTCTTTGAGTTTACTATCTTCTTCTTCCAAAGTTTTATAGACCTGCTCGATTCCCTTTTAAAATCATTACATAATTCATTTTTATATAAATAAAGAAAAATATACCTGCACATTTTCAAATTCTTGAGATTGATATTTGAAAGCATCCTTTTTTTTTATTTCCTTTTCCTTTCTAATAAAAAAAATGAAATTTTCCTAATTGCAAAATACTTTACGGATTGTGGATAAAGCCCATTTTATCTTTTATTTTATAAAAAATGTTTTTAGTTTAATCAAAAAGATGTTTTTCCTACTTTTTTCGTTCCCCCCTTTCTCATCTAAACTCTTCATATTATCTTTCATCGGTTGGGTATAAGTGATTTTCTCTGAATGGCTGATTGACACATTGTCATTCAAAATATCCTTCTTAAAATCTTGATCCTTCAATTCATCCAGATCCTTAGAGGATTTCGTCTGATAATCCGAGTTTTCATTCTCATTATTCTTGCTTTTTGCTTCCTTTTCTTTTTTATCACCGGATTTCCCCTTCGAAGAGAATTTGAACCCTCTTTTGTGTTCATTTTCCTTTGGTTTCTCTGTAACCTCATCCATTATAATTTTCTCAGATTTAGCTGATTTCTCATTGTCTTCCTGATGCGAAAAGTTCTTCTCTGAAGAGTTCCCAAATTCATTGCTAAGGTTTTCATTGTTCCCTTCTTCTCTCCTAAAAAAGAGCTGATTCTTGATCAAATCTGGATTATATTCCCCTTCTTCATGTGACATCTTGGTTTCTTCTTCCGCGCTTTCTTTGGGATCTGTCCAAATTTTAGCCGCTTTCACTTCCTCCTCTTTTTCCATGCTGGTCTCTGGTTTTTCAACAGAAAGGACCGCACCTTCGTCTTTCTTGATAAAACCGAATTTTTTCTTCTCGGTAGGGGGTTTCACTGGAGGCTCGTATGCCTTTTGAAGGTCGAATTTGGGCTCTTCTTTTAGTGTCTCGGTCGTTGGTTTCTCTTGAGTTGCAGTCTGCTTCTTTTTCAATGCCATGCCTGTTTTTTTAAATTAGATTTGTAAATTTAGAGTGTGGTTTTAACGGAACCTGCAAAGAGATTTTGGGAGTTTTGCCCTTGATTAGGGGGGACGAATGACATGGAATCTGATTTTTTGTTTATACGAAGAGCTTGGTTGTTCTGATTTGGAACTGGATGGGGTTGTTTGGTGGCGGATGTGGAGACTGTTGGGGTGACAGCTTCATTTTTGGGTTTCTCTTTATCCTTTCCTTTAAAAACTAACGGGGGTAAGAGAAAAATCGGGAAGAAAAAGAAAAATATGCCTACATCCGAAAAGATTATTCATTTTTATTTTTTTTTTATTTTTTTATATTGAAGTCAGGAAACCAAAGTTTTATCCAAACACAAAAAATTTCAAATTTTTGATGTTTAAAAAAAATGAAAAATTTTTTGCAAGGAAATAATAAAAATAAAAATTAGAAAAATTTAAAAATTTAAAAAAATAGAAAACTCTTATCAAAAAAAAAACAAAATCAAACTTTAATTTCTTAAAATTTATCAGAACGAAAATGTTTGAAACTGTTTCTAATCCAATGGAAAATCCCTTCAAGCTCGAACGAGACCATAAAACTGTACTTTCTTTTCTAAATCCCTCAAATTTCACCTTTTCAATAGCTCGTTCAACAAATAGAAAGAGAAAGGGCTGATCCCAAATTTAAGAAAAAAGGCGAAAATATTGAAAAAAAGCTGCCCTCCTTCGAAAGACTCTACCGTTCAACTGAAAAATCGAAAAAATACGGAATAATTCAAATGTTTAACTCAGAAAGTTTTGAATAAACCCTTTCTTACAATAATTTATCATTGAAATTTTATAAATGATAAAGCCGAGAAAATAATGCAAGAAAGAAATGATTTGCTTATTAAGGAAACCAACAATAATCCTGATTATTTAAGCGGGAAAAGGAAACTTCCGGCTTTAGCAACTCAAACTTTGTAATATTCTTTAAATTGATTCATGTAAATAATCAATTCAAAGGCAAGAAGCAAAAGACAATACCAAGAAAACATACAAAATAAGGTAAAATTAATTTGATGAAATATGAAATATTTTTATAATTTTATTGGAAATTTTTAGAAACATCTTAAAGGAAAAAAGAGAAGCAATCGATGAATTTGTCCGAAAAAAACGCGAAATTTTCCTCGCGAACATGAACATCAACATAAAAAAAGAAGAAACCAACCGTTTGGAGGATTTCATAAAAAACGAGGAAGAGTCTTTGAAAGCTCGTGAACTTGTAATATTTTAAAAATATTAAAAATATTTTCAAAATATTAAAAATTTCAAATGTGATAAAAAAAAGGATATAAAAAACGATTGGGATCTTTTGCGAAATTTCATAAATGGTGTGAAAGAAGAAGCTGACAAAGCACAAAACTTAACAGAGGCTGAAGCGAAGAACAAGGAGAAAAAAACGCATAAAATTTACAACTTGCAAACTGAAATTGAAAAAAACAAGATGAACCTGGAAAAGGGTTATGAAGAGCTGAAAAACCTCAAAACTTATAAAGAGTTTGTTGATAATTTAGGAGTAAAATATTTTTTTTAATCTATATTTTACCGAAAAAATTTAATAAATCATTAGAAAAAGGCGAGTATGGTCAAAGGAGATGTTTCATTACAAGCCAATCTAAAGCAAGAAAACACCAAATTTTACATAACAGAACCTGAACAACATACCAAAAACAACGATCAACCCAATAATAAAGGGAATTCTCCATTAATGAACATAGAAAATAAAGATCAAGAAGAACCTTTAGTTATACCATTTCAAAGCAGTAAACAGGTTCTGGAATTATTGAGTCAAATCGAAGAGAAAAACCTCTATTATATCCAAAACACGCATGAATCTGAAGAAGAGCTCGAAAAGCAAAGGAAGGTGCTACAGGAATTGAGTGAAAAAAATGAAGGGATTCAAAAGGAAAATAAAGAAAGAGTCAAAGTTTTGACCAATGCATTAAATGTAATGATTTTTATTTCAATATTTCATTTTTTTCTTTAGTTAGCATTGAAGAAAAATAAAAATTTGTTATCTTTGAAAAATGTGGACTCTAATAAGGTGGAAATGAGTGATGGACAAGATATTTTAATGGATAAAATCGGAGAAAAAATCGCGGAGGTTTATGGTATAGTCATAGATCAAAGAAACAGGTATGATGAACATCCCAAAGGTTATAAGGCCAGTATAGATTCCAAACAGATGCACTCTCATTTGAAGAATATAGAGATGCATTTGGATAAATTGATTGAATATAGAAAGGAATTCATGAATGCGAATGAAAAGAATCCGAAGATCTTAGCAGACATTGAGAAAAAAATCCAGGATATAGATAAAGCGTGAGTTTTTAATTGAAATAAGATGTGGTAATGCTTTTCTTAGTAAAAAAAGAGAAAAAGATCAAGAGAAAAAAGACAAATTACAACAGGCTCAAATAAAGGAGAAGAAAAGAAAGGAAGAAATGGCATTACAAGCAATGAAATTGAAGTCTTTATCTTAAAATAAACTAATATTGTCTGAGAAAAGTTTATAGGAAAGGAAGAAAACCCATGTCCAAAGCTCCATTATTTGATCAAAAAGTCGAAACGAATGTTCAGGATGATAAGAAAGATGATGATGAAGAGAAATTCTTTAGAGAATCGTTTGATTTGGCTCAGGATGTCGTGGTAAAATGGGTCACTAATAAAACTGTGGCTGTAAATCAGAAGAATGAAAAAAGCTCACAGAAGAAAAAACTTTCTGATTAATGAAATGATATTTTCACATTTTTTAATGAAAATTTAATTTTTTTTCTTTATTATGGTGAATTTTGTTTTTAAAAAAAGAGATTAGGAACTCTATTCCCAATAAAATTTTTTTTCTTTGAACATAAAAAACAAAAATAACATATATAATATTAATTTTGTTTCCTATTAATGAGTATTCTTCATATAGTTTTACAAAAAAGACAATAACTAAACATAGAATGATAGTAAAAATTATTAATATTTTTCAAAAGAAATGCCTTTGAATTCAGTTTCTTCCAAAAGAGTCAAACAGCTTGCCAAATTCAGTCTTTCTTCAGATTGTATGCAAGTTAATCCTTTCAAAACCTTCAATAAATTCTTTTGAAGTGTTCTTTCTTCAATGAATGTCCATATTTTTTTTGCTCTTTTTGTAGTAATTTTTTCTTTTAAAGCTACACTCAGCAAAATCAATCCAACACTCCAACATTCCGCAGCAAAAGCATCTAGAAAAAAGAATTTGTTGTCCGGTGGTCTAAAATCCAGATCTCCTATTGGAGAATATGCTGTATTATCTTCAGAAATAATTTTGGAGGTTCCAAAATCAATGATTTTGATGGTTTTTTCTTGTGGGCTTATCATTATATTCGTGAGACTTATATCTCCATGGACCACTGAAATGGAATGGCAATAAGACATAGCTTTTAGAATCTGTGAAATAATGGATTGATATGTTTTATATGTCCATTCCTCTGGAGCGAGATCAAAAATATATTCCTTTAAAGTTACATAATCCAGAAATAATTCATAACACATGATATAAGTTTCTTCTTCTTCATAAGGAAAATAATGAATGAGTTGAGCAATGTTTTCATGTTTTATTCGAGAAATTATTTCAAATTCCTTTTGGATCTTGACAATAATTTTAAAAAAACTTTGCTAAAAGACGTTCTTACTCTCTCAACGCCTTCTGGGTCTCCAGGTTTATAAACCTTTGCAGCATAATATTTATTTGTTAATTTTTCTTTAATTTTATAAACTCTCGCCTGAAAACCCTGATTTTCAAATAAAATAAAGAAAGAAAATAATAGAATCACCTGTCCCAATTCTTCAAAGACTTCAAACGAATGCAAAAATTTATCTGGAAATTCATGAAAATAACAATTTTTTGGGAGTTCTGAAGATTCAATGCTATTATGGGATTTTTTGAAGGGACTCACTAAAAAATGTTATAAATAAAATTCAATTCCAATTATAATCTAACAAGTAGTGATTGACATTGATTGATGTTTGCAGGGCGATCGGATTCCAGTGAATGTTTTACATCTAGATTCAGGAAACGAATTGCTGCTGTCACAGTTCAAATTTATATTTATGTCGGAAATCATATTATTAATAATGAAAATATTTGAAAAGAGATGGACTAGCTATCAATAGATTAAGTAGAAGATTTGATGTTTACTATCCATTATAATTAAGCCCAATAAAATATTTGTCAAGTCATTATTTTGTATTAGTGCAAACTGCAAATAGATTTTTTTATTTTTTTTTTATTGAGAAAAATTTTTAAAATTGGCTGACTTAGAATAAAAAATAATAAAAAATTATATAGGGGATGACTGATTCACATGGAGTTTAAATAAAAAATAATTTTTATAGTTTGCCAATTTATAAATCAAGAAAAAAAAAGGAAAAGAAATGAAAAAATCATTATTATTATTTAAGACCTTCTTCATTTTTTAAATAAAAATTTTTTATATTAAAAATTAGATTTTTTTATGTTTAATTTTATTTGTTCATTTCTTTTTCAATAATTTCATTTATAATTCTTTGTCTTTCCTCTTGTTTTTTGAACTCCTGCATTTGACTACCAAGGAAAATGTTAGAATCCCTATTGAGAACTGCCCCGATTCGATCTAATGTGGCTGTATTGATCGTCAAATCAATTTTAATGTTTTTCCTTTTCTGAAAACCCTCAATCAGCTCAATCCTCTTCTTCTTTTTCATCAAAAACTTCACCTTCAAACCTTCATCGAATTTCTCCCCATTTTCATTTTTTTTATTGTATTCTTCATATGCTTTTTCCTTAAATTATAAATCGAATAAATAAAATATTGATAGATTTTATAATTGTTTTTGTGAATTACAGCAGAGGAAAGAGTCAAAAATTCCATTATGGAAGCTTTTTTCTCTGGGATGATCAAACAATCCTTGATCGGACCATATTTTCCAAAAATTAGCTTTAAGATCTCCTCATCATAAGAAACATTCATTTTTTTATTCCATTTCACCTTTTAGAAAAAAAAATTCTTAAAAACTTTGAAAAACTTTGAAAAAAACTTTGATTGAATTGACTTTTTTTGAAAATTCGGATTCATCAACATCTTGAAAAAAGATTATTTTTCTAGGAATTCAAAAAATAAAAGACTTACAATTTATATCTTTTGTCAAAAGCTCAAGTTCCTCCTTTTCTTCTTCTCTTTTCTTTTTAAAAAGTTGCTTTTTTTCTAACTTTATAAGCAAATTTTTAAAAAAAGTCTGTAAATTAAAAAACTTCTTCTTTTCTAGCGAAAAATTTCCTCAGTTTTTCTTGAGCTTCCTCTTCTTTTTTCTTATTATGTTCTTCCTCTTTCTGCAGAAGATCTTGAGCGTATTTGTTTCGTTCTGCATTTTGATCAAATTTCCTATTTTGATGATATTGTTTGTTTTTCAAAAATTTCTCATAATTCTCTTTCAACACATCATCAGATAAAATCTCATATGCGTCTTTGACATGTTGGAATTTTTCCACTTTTAATACCAAAATTTCAAAATTTGTTATCAATAACTAAAAATAAACCTGCATCTTTGGCTTTATTCTTATCAGGATGGTAAATCAGAGCCTTTTCTTTATAGGCCCTTTTGATTTCTTTTTTGTTGGCATTCGGAGCCAACCCTAAAAGGGTAAACAGATCCCCAAACTTTTCAAAATTTTTTAATAAATTGTTATTCTGCATTAGTATTTTAAGGGGAAAATTCTTAACAAAAATAAAAAATACTTTATATTTTTTATATTAGAAATATTGTCGTAATTCATAATTTTTATAAATTTGATTATATTTAATCAGCAATTATTTCCTCTTCTTTCATTCAATTTTCAATTTTATCGCAAAAATTTCTCTTTCATATTCATCAAAATCAAAACCATCCTTTTCATTATAATATAAAAATGCCATCATAATCACACAAATCAACCATTTTCATGAAATGAGCGACCATTTTTTTCTCCATAACATTATTAGTTTTATTACTAGAAGCATAATGAAATAAAATTTCCTTTAAGCAATTCTTCCAAATAGTCAAATTCAGTATTTTCATTCAAAACACATTTGATTTTTTTATAAAAAGAGTTTTACTCAGTGAGGAATTCGAAATCTGTGATTGAATTCTTGAATTGTATTTCATATTGTTCCACTTTTTCATTAAACGTCTTGATGAGACATTTATATCCTCTTTTTTCAACGAAATTTTTGAACAATTTATCGCTCGATTCTTGAAAATCATTTATGGATGAATTTTACTTCTCACAATCAGCTTTTGTGAATATATTTCAAAGAATAAAACATCATAATTTCTCATAAAAATAGCTCCCAAAATCACTCTTCCCCTTTCCCTTTGAAAAATATTCAAAATAATTAAAATTAATAAATACTAACTCCATCTTTTCAAAAGGCAAACAGTATAAAAAGGCAAACAATATAAAATCCCATTATCAGAATAAAATAATTCTAAGGCTCCCAAACAAAAGTGTTTGTTTCCAATAATACCATTTTATACTTCTTTGCGTTCCTTGGCAATTTACCTTCATATTTACAATAATCCTCTATTTTATCCATGATTTTTCCAATTTTTTTTTTTGGAAATGAAATAATTAAAAATCATACAATTTCGGTGTTCAAAAATGTCGGGGGAAGAGGATAAAAAGAAATGGGATGAGGTTCGTTTTTTTTAATAATTTCAATATTTTTATGAATGAGCATCATATTTTACAAAAATAATATTTCTGAAATTAACCTCTAATAATTAAGTTGAACTTAGAAAAATGGTTTATTTATTAAGTGCTAGCAAGTCTCTGAATATTCACTAATTTTGATTTTTTAATTTTTTTTTCGGGTATAATTTTTCCTCAAATTTTCATTTTTCAAAAAAACAAAATTAAATTTATCCTTTGAGAATCTTAATCAAATATCCAAACCTCTTTATTTTCTCTCGCCATAATGATAAAACTATCCTTGTCTTTGGGCACTTTTGAATTTTTGTTTTTTGCTTCAGGTTCGAGAGGCTGTTCAGGTTGTTTAGGCTTTTTCGGATTTCTATTTTGCTTAGGTTTTGGTTTATTAAA
>Ga0302186_10003709_pt1 | contig 11044 bp, 10 predicted proteins | sample II_Bog_E1_2_FD_198782 | JGI IMG/M metagenome (GOLD analysis project Ga0302186, IMG submission 198782) | Peat permafrost microbial communities from Stordalen Mire near Abisko, Sweden - II_Bog_E1_1 | ecosystem: Environmental > Terrestrial > Soil > Wetlands > Peat | place: Sweden: Abisko...
TAGAAAAAATCAAAAATAAAAAATTTTGAACTTCTAAAGTTTTTTTTGTAATATCAGATTTTCAAAGAATATCCAGCACTTTAAATAATCGAATTTTTCAAAACAAATTATAAAAATTTAAATTAAATTTTGGTATATTTGTTAAATTTGAAATCGAAAAGACGAGAAGATTTAATAAGAGAAAATAATGAAGAAAAATAAAAAATGTCGTTTATATATAAAACAAAATTTTTAGAAAACTTATTAAAAAAATATTTATCAGATTAATTTTGAAAAGACTTCATATTATTCCCATTTCTTTTTCTTAAACTTCTTCAATTATTCATTGTCCCCCTTTGAAAAACGATAGCCCTTTTTTGGGAAATCAATTTCCATCTCTTTTGGTTTCCTACCACTTTCCAAATCGTTTATTTCTATAGCAATTTCTAAATTTTCAATCTCATCCTTTTCTTCTTCTTTCTCCTTTGGATTCTCAATATCATGTTTAATTTTTATTGAATTCAACATCTTAATTCCATTAAAATGTTCAGTTTTATGCTGTTGGGTTGGAGACCTGTGAGAGTTTTGTCTGAGAGTTTTCAAATTGGTTTCTCTTTTAATTCTCAGTTGCCTTTCTTTTTTTTCCCTTTTTTTCTTCTGATAATCATACTCATTGTAGCACATTATCATTATGACATTATCGAGAATATTAAAGATCGCTACAAAAATTTGTTTGATTATTCTAAAAATGACTTTTATTGGAGTAATAAGCCAATTGAATAAATCCCAAACAGGTATTAAGAATTTTCTCCAAAACCATTTCAAACATTTCCAAAAGGGTTTCAGCAACCATTTAAAGACCCAGTTTACTAAACAAATAAAAATGGATTTGATGAATTTAAAAATTGGAATTAGAATTTTGTGGAAAATATCAGATAAAAGTTGGCAAAATAGATATTTTAGGATTTTTTTGATGAAGGTCAAAATAGGTTTCAGGAATTTATAATAAAAGCAATGAAAAATTGCTTTTAAGGCACGGTTAAAGTGATCTAATATTGAAATGAGCCCTCTTTTGATCAAGTCTAAGAATTTCGAAAAAAGTCGGTAAGATTTTTTAAGAAGAGAGCAAAAATCTCTGCAGATTGAAGAAATGCATTTGTAAATGCATTTGAAAAAATTCAAAATGTTGGTAAAAATAAACACGAAAAAAGGTTTCAGGACTTTCGCATAAATGAGCTTCAGCAAAAGGCAAAATTTATTACTAACAAAAACAATACATGTGTAAATCCCCTGAAAAATAAATTTAAAGAATTTGTAAATTGCCAAAAACGTCTTTTTGAGAATGTAATAAATTGCCATTACTATCTTTTTGAGAATATAATAAATTGAAGTAAAGACAAAAGCCAAAATTTTATAAACAAATTTGAAGATTTTTTCTACAATTCCAAAAATAAATTCCATTAATTTTTGGATTGCTTGACAAATCTTCTCTATTAATCGACAAAATCCTTGAATCAATTTCTCAATACAAGAACAGAAATTCGCACAACAATTCTCCAGGATTTCACAGGCTGAACTACAACATTTTCTAATGCCATTGCAACATTTTTTCACAAGGGAACAGATAAACTCCCCAGTCTTATCTAAGCAAGTTGTTATTTTCTCACAAATTTTAGCAAGCAAATTAACAAAACACTCCAAGAATTTAATTAAATAGGACCAAATCCAAATTAAAACATTCCATATATGAAGAAATATCCATTTTAATGGTTTCCATATCATTTTGCAGAAAATGAAATTCAATATCTTTTCAATTCCAACTAATATCAATACAACTGCTTTTTTGAGGTAATAGCAAAAAGCAATGATTGCTTTGTAAACGAATCGAAAGAAAGGATCCAAGCATTTTTCAAAGGTCCACTGAATGCAGAGACAAAGTTTATTTCCAATGCATTTACAACATTTATAGATTCCCATAAAAAACATCTTGATTCCAAGGAAAAAATAAGAGAATATTTTTAAAAAAAGCATGAAGAAAGGCTTAATCAATTTGTTAATTAGAAACAAAACCACAGCTGAAATGGTTTCATAAATTTTGATCAAGAGGGTTTTGATAAATTTATAAAGAATGATCAGAATTTTTCCCAAGTTTTGAAAAATCATCCGGAAACAGTTCCAGAGCGAATGTCCACTCCATTTCAACAATTTCCATAGATAAACAAAGATTTTCCATACTATATCAAAAAAAATGAAGTGTAACACCTTAAATAAGTTTTTGAAAATGAATCCAATGCATTCGTAGATTGAAATCCCACATTTTTTCACATAACGCCAAATAAACAGAAAGAAATCCTCTATTGAATTTATTATTGTTTCCAGAACCTTTTCCAAACAAGAGCAAATCTTTGATAAAATCGCTGATATATTAAGGCATAATGCCTCGAAAGCTTTATCAAGCATTTTCAAATAAGGTTTCAAGGCAAATTTCCAGAAACAATGGAATATATAATAGAAAACAAAACAAGGACAACAACAAATACTGATGCAAATTTGAACCCCTATCGGGTAATTCTCGTTTTTTAATTGTCTGATTTTTTTTCTAACGTCTTTCATAAAATTTTTATCATTTTTCTTCTTTAAAAAATATTGAAAAAAACAAAACTAAAAATTACAAAAAGAAAGAAGACAACTTTTTTCGAAATTAAAAAGACTGAATACCAAACAAATTTAAAATTCAAAATAAAATTTTAAAAATTTAGTCTCTCGAGAAAAAGCCATTAATGGAACCAGCTGAAGAAACCCAAGTCGAAAGTAATAAAAACTATTCTATCCCCTTTTGCTAATTTTTATTATTCACCACAAGACAAACAGTTGAAATTTGAAAATATTGGTGAATCCCAACCAGATGAGAATCAAGTCCAAGTAAAATCTTCATATTTCATCTTTTAAAACGATTTATCTCTTATTAGATCAAAATTTGCGTGACTGACCCCATTGAAAAAGACAGTGGTGTTCACAAATACATGGTGTACACCATCAAAGGATCAGACAAGGATGGGGCCTTCGAGACTTATAGAAGATATAGCGACTTCAATGTTTTGAAGAAGTTCTTGGTGAAGAGATGGCCAGGATGTTACGTGCCTGCCATTCCTGAGAAGAAGGCTGTGGTAAATTAAAAAAAAAAATGAAATTTAAATAAATGGTTTGAATTACTGAAAAAAGGGAAATATGGATGCCAAATTCATTGAGGAAAGAAGAGGGATGCTTGAGAAATTTTGCATTCAAATGGCACAATTGCAACATTTATACTATTCTGATGAATTTAAAATTTTCCTGAGACAAACCAATATTGACGTGGAGAAAGTAGGGAAACTAATAAAATCAAAATATTAAAAAAAAAAAATTTTAAGGCGTTGAACTCAATTCAAGAACAAAGTTCAGAGGAATTGATTCAAAAATATCAAGTAAACTTTAAACAATTATCTGGAAAGGAGATCAACACCGAACTTGTACTCAAAATCAATTCTTTTCAAAATTATTTGAAGAAAGTTTCCGCAATGCTTGGGGTAAAAAAATTATAATTTTGTGTTATATTTTTATTTTCATTATAGAACTTCAAAGATATGGCAAAAAATGCAGGAAAAGCAAGAAAAGATTTCAACGATAAATTTGGTACAAATCCTTGAATTTTTCATTTTTGTTATTCTTAAACAGCCACTGTGGCTTCATATTTAATGCCTGAATATGAAAAAAACTGCCTGGCAGAATATGCGAATGCTTCTGAGGATAGAATGTTATTTATAAATCCAACTGATAATACTCTGAATATAGTTTTTGCTGGAATAGTAAAAATTGTTTCTTTTATTTAAATGTTAAATTTTGTGTTCATTTTAGAAAGAAACCTTCAATGTGAACTCTTTCGAAGAATTATCTGGGCTTTTGAAAAATGAGGCGAATGATATAGCCGTAATTTATTTTGTGATTTTTTTCTTGTAAAAATATAAACAATATAGGCCTTCCAAGAAAGTTTCGCTCAGAAGCATTCTTATGAAGTGACGAAGGAGAAAATCGAGGCGAAATTGAAAGAGTTGAATTTGGATTTGCAGAAATTATTGGCTGGAAAAACCACCCTCACTGGATTTTTCTCGAAAGGAAGCAAAGAGGAAAAAGTTGCCAATCTTGAAAAACAAATAGCAGCCGTAAAAACTTTAACATTTTTTTTTTAATTATAAAAATTCATTTTTTTGGATTTTTTCAAATGTTAAATTTTAAGACAAAAGCTGATTTGGAAAATATTTCATTTGTTTGTGATATTATCACTGTTATTGTGGGTTACATTGAAATTGACCGATTTAAGGTAAATGAGAATGAATGTGTTTTTTTGTAAAAATTGAAATAAGGTGGAAAAATTGGAAAAATATTATCGGCTAATAAAATCAATGGCGAAGTACGAAGTAGAATACGCTAAAGCTGTACATAAATAAAATTTTAATTGTTTTCCACAGGGTTAATTTAAAACTTAGATGCAAGAATATTGGAGTCATGTTGGTTCGAATTTCAACTTGTCTCAGATATGATTACAATAAAAAAAATTATTCAGAGGCAAAAAAAATTCCCAAAAAAAAAATAACTAAAAAACAAAAATAAATTAATAAAAATTTCACACTTTTTTAGTTGTCATTTTTTTTGGGGGGAATATAATAGATATATATAATTTTTTTTTTATGAGTTTTAATTGGTTTTTCTTTTTCAAAAAAAAAATTTTTTAATTAATTATTTTTTCAAATTCAATCAAGTTCGTTCCAGCCTCAACAAACATCCCTTCTCTGAAATTGACCTTCTGAACTTTGATGTTGTCAGGGGCTTTGATAACATGCTAAACCAGAAAAAACATATTAATATTTTTTTAAATTAATTCCAATTTTACCTCCATTTTCATTGCTTCAACGATACAGAGCATTGCTCCTTTCTTAACTTCATCTCCAATTTTCACAGTGATTTTAATCAAAGCTCCAGGCATTGGAGATTTGACTATTTTCAAGGTACTTTGTTCAGCAGGTGCCACTTCTGGCAGCAAATTTGATAAACATTCCTTTTTTTGTATAATTTTATAAAAATAACTATTTTTTAGGTTTTACAATATGAATGGCATCACCATGTTCGTCAAAAGTGTGGAAACAATTATCTTCGAAAAAGAGCTAAATAAAAGAATAATATGACAAATAATTTCCATAATTTTGATTACAGCTTTGGTGAAGATTTCCTCACTATTCTCAATTCTTAAAATTTTATTTATGTAATCCATTTTGACGATGACATCATTGAATCTGGCCAAAATTTCTTGTTTTCCAGTTTCTCTGATAACAACAGTGTAGACATGTTGGGGAAGCAATTCAATTTCAACATCATACTAAAATAACCAAAATCAAAATTACAAAAATGAGGTAAAAATAACTTTTTCTGGTATATCCAAATGTGATCCATTTATTGCAATGGTGATTTTTTTCTTCAAATTGTAATTGACTCTGAAATTATAAAAATCGACAGGCATTATGTTTTGAGCTAAATCGCTTTCCATAACAATTTGTCCTATAGCACAAGTTAGCAAGTCTCTTTTGCTAAGAAATTTGCTTTTTTCCAACAATTCAGACTAGATTTCAAAAAATCTTGAAGCTTTTTAAATTTTATTTTATTTTAACCTTGTGATTCTCGATGAAAGAAGTGTCAAAGCCGCCTTTAAGGAACGATTTATTAAGACATACATTTTTTAGGAATTTGACATTATTTGGCAGTCCCACGATCTTAGTAAATGGCATTTTAAATTTTATGAAAAAATTCATTACTCTATATTGTGCCAAAGCGTCATGCAATTTGGTGATAGCTTCTTCTCTGTTCTTGCCCCAAGTGATCAATTTGGCAATCATTGGATCATAATAAATGGAAATTGAGTCTTTCTCTCTGACACCACTGTCGATCCTCACTCCCTCTAAAAAAATTACAAAAATAAGACATCAAATAAAAAATATTTATTTTTTAAAGGGGCTGTAAAAACATACCTTCGGGTTTTGGTTCTTTAAAGTATTTCAACGTTCCAGTGCTTGGCAAAAAATTGACATATGGGTCTTCTGAATAAACTCTTGCTTCAATAGAATGTCCATTTATTTTTATTTCATCCTGAGTCTTAGGTAATTTTTGTCCAGAAGCAACCATCAACTGCCATTCGACCAAATCCAAACCTGTGATCATTTCGGTGATTGGATGTTCGACTTGTAATCTGGTATTCATTTCCATGAAATAATATTCATTGGTGTCAGTGTCAAAGATGAATTCCACTGTCCCCGCGTTATAATATCCAACTGCTTTCGCAGCATCAACTGCTGATTTGCCAATTTTCGAAATGAGGGCCCTGTCAATATTTGAAGGTGCTTCTTCTATCACTTTTTGATGTCTTCTTTGAAAGGAACAATCTCTTTCGAAAAGATGGACATAGTTTCCAAATTTATCTCCAAAGACTTGAATTTCAATATGTCTTGGTCTTTCGATATATTTCTCCACCAGAACTTTGTCATCTTTGAATGATTTCATGGATTCTCTTCGCGAGGATTGCAAACTCTCCATAAATTCTTCTTCTAATCGAACGATTCTCATTCCCTTAAAAAAAAAAAAATCCATCATGTTTCATAAGAAATGTTTACCTTTCCACCACCACCCATGACAGCTTTTATCATCACTGGAAATCCAATTTTTTTTGCTTCATCGAACAAAACATCATCTTGTTGGTTATCTCCATGATAGCCTGGAACAACAGGCACTTTAGCATTTATCATCAACTTTTTAGCTTCGCTCTTGGATCCCATTTTTCTCATTGCAGAACTTGGAGGGCCGATAAAAATGAGTTTGTTTTTTTCGCATTGATCTGCAAAATCTGCGTTTTCGGATAAAAACCCAAACCCTGGATGGACGGCTTGGACTTTCGCATGCATCGCCACTTCAAATACTTTTTGGGCATTTAAATAGCTTAGAGCTAAAAATAACTAAAAATATATAACTAATTTTTGTTAAAAGGAAAACCCGAGGGGTTTGGACCAATATGAAATGCAGAATCAGCCATTTGAACATGTTTAGCATATTTATCAATATCACTGTAGATGGCAACTGTGTGAATACCGAGACTAACTAAAAATTGAAGGGTAAAAAAAAAAAGACATGTTACCGTTTAGCTGTTTTGATGACCCTACAAGCGATTTCTGATCTGTTTGTTATCATCAATCTGGTAATCATGCTCATTTTTTGTTTTATTATGAGATACCTTTAGTTTTTTTATAATTTTTTGAAAATAATCTCTCAATAGAGTTTGTTTTGATTTTTTCAAAAAATAAAAATAATTAATTGTTTTTATAGAGAAAATATGCTCATACAAATTATAATATAAATTTATATGATTAAAAATTTCTTTGTCATCTTAAAGACATATGAGTGATAAATTTTAGTTTGATTAAGAATTTTTAAAATAAATATTTATTTAAAAGTTTCCTCGATATAAATTATTGAATCTTTTGTATAAATTTCAAAAATAAAATAAAAATAAAAATTTATTTGAAATCTCTCATTAATTCCAAACAATGCAAGCCCAACCGAAAGTGACTATTTTAGGAGGTATTTTCTGTTTTCTTCTTAATTCTAACTCCTTTTCATTAAGCTGGTATGTATGGTACTGCCTTGGCAAGCGTCGCAAGTTTTGAAAATCGATGCCGAGTCACCTTATACGACATTGATAAAGATTCCGTAAAATTCTTTTATTTTGACTAAAATTAATGTCTCATGCATTTTCAGATTGATGATATTAACAAGAACCATAAAAACAGCAAGTTTCATCCAACATTTGTTCTTCCTGATTGTGTTGATGCCAGTACCAATTTAGAAGAAGCTATGAAAGGCGCAAATTTGGTCCTTTGTTGCCTTCCAGTGCAAGTTATTCCAAAAGTCTTGGAAGACAATAAGCATCTTTTCCCTCCTAGCATTCCTTTCTGTTCTTGTTCGAAAGGCACCATTAATTAATATATTTTTTTTGAATTAATTTTTGTTAGGAATGGTCCTTTCGAAAAGGCAATTCGTCTCTGAACTTGTCAAGAAAACCCTTGGAGACTCAATCAGTTTTTGTGTGCTTTCGGGACCATCTTTTGCTGAAGAAATCATCAAACGAAATCCAACAGTGGTTGTTGTAGCATCTGAAAACCAAGAAGTAAAAATTTTTAAATTTTTATTTAAAATTAATGTTTTTTTTTTTTAAAAAGTCTGCTAAATTGGTCCAAAAAACCATGTCTAACAAATTTTACCGAGTTTACACTCAAGAAGATGTGATTGGAGTTGAAATTGCTGGTGCTTTGAAAAATGTGTTTGCCATAGGTGCTGGTATTGTGGAAGGCTATGGATATGGTTACAACACCAAGACTGCCATCATCTCCAGAGGGACCAGAGAAATCCAAACTTTCGTTCTACATTATGGTGGAAAAATTCAAACTCTCTTTGGATTAGCAGGAATTGGTGATCTGATGCTTACCTCATTTGGGGAATGCTCGAGAAATAGAACTTGTGGGTTTAAATTGGCTCAAGGTTTTTAACAATTTTAAATTTTTATATTTTTATGTAAAATTTCTAGGGGAAACCATTGAAAACATCCTTAAAACTTCCAAGGGAGTCATTGAAGGATTGCCAACATTGGAAGTTATTTTTGATTACGCCAAAGAAAAAAATTTGGATATGCCTATTGTTGGGTAATTTAAATTAAATAATTTTAAAACGGAAAGGTGGTGATTATATGCTTTTTTTAATATTTGTATATAGGGTCATTCATGAAATTGTCCATGGGAAATTAAGCAAGGAGGAGGCCACAGAGAAATTGATGATGAGGGAGTTAAAAGATGAATTCAACTTTGTGAAGCTTAATTAATTAAGACTTTAAAGAGTTTTAAAAAGCCAATTCTAAAAAAACAAGAAAAATTTAAAACACTGAAAAAAAAAAAAAAATCAAAAATCTCATCGTTAAAAATTTTTTCCAAACTTAATTCTATCTAAATATTTAAAAAATCAATCTTTTAAATAAAGGTAGTAAACCAAAACATGCTTTAAATTAAATTTATTTCAAAATAAATTCAAAATAAATTTATTTCAAAATAAAAAAAATTAAAAATCTCTCTCATCATTCTCATGGAACCCGAATCTATTGTTGCAATTCTCGGAGGTTTTTCTATTATAATTTAAAATAATTATAACATTTTTTGCCAAAAGCTGGTATGTATGGCACTGCTTTGGCCACAGTTGCTAGTTTCGAAAAGAGAAACAAGGTGATCCTTTTCGATATCGAAAAAGAATGCGTATTTTTCTTAATTTTTTCAAATAAAATCTGTTTTTTTTTTCAAACCAAAGATCGATGATATCAATAAGAATCATAAAAACAGCAAATTTCACCCAACGATCACATTAAATGAAAATGTTTCAGCAACGACCGTATTAGAAGAAGCTGTGAAGAATGCCACTTTGGTTCTTTGTTGTTTGCCTGTTCAAGTGATTCCTGATGTGATTGAGAAAAACAGACAGTTTTTTAATCCTAAGGTGCCATTCTGCTCTTGTTCCAAAGGTTATTATTTCTTTCCCATTCCAAAAAATTAAATAAATTTTAGGCATGATTGTGTCGAAAAAAAAGTTTGTTTCAGAAATCGTTAAGAAAACATTAGGAGATACTATCACTTTTTGTGTTTTGTCTGGACCCTCCTTTGCTGAGGAAATTACCAAACAGTACCCAACAGCAGTTGTCGTTGCTTCAGCAAATCACGATGTAAATCATTTTTTTTTTAACATGAAATTATTTCCTTTATTAAAAGGCGGCCAAGCTCATCCAAAAAACCTTATCCAACAAATACTACCGTGTCTACACTCAAGAGGATGTCATTGGAGTAGAAATTGCAGGTGCCTTGAAAAATATCTATGCTTTGGGAGCAGGAATAGTCGAAGGTTTTGGGTACGGATATAACACAAAAACAGCCATCATTGCCAGAGGATCACATGAAATTCAAAAATTTGCTGTGAATTATGGTGGTTTACCACATACGATCTTCGGTTTAGCTGGAATCGGAGACCTCATGCTCACTGCTTATGGTGAATGCTCAAGAAACAGAACCTTTGGATTTAGATTAGCACAAGGTTAACATATAAATTTTATAAAAAGAAGAAAATTTGAGATGTTTAGGCGAAAAAACTGAAACAATTTTGGCAACTTCTAAAGGGGTTGTTGAGGGACTTCCAACTTTACAAGTTGTCTATGAGTATGCTAAGGAACACAAATTAAGCATGCCCATTTTAGAGTAATTGATTATTTCATAACAACAAAAACTTATTAAAATTAGCATGATTCATGGATTGGTTAATGGAACAGTGAATAAGGATGAAGCTTTAGAGAAATTGATGACGAGAGATTTAGAGTCCGAATTTGCATTCGCTCAAGTTTAATTTTAAATACTAATTTGAAACAGAAATTCGAATCACAAAAAATATGAAAAAAAAAAAAAAAAATTCAACACATTAATTTAAGCTTTTATTATGTTTTTTAACATTTTTTTTTGAAAAAAAAAATAATTTCGTTTTATATTTTATTATTTGCACTATAAAATCTCAAAGGGTTGTAGGAAAATCAGTCAACAACACCCTTTTTTGTGGTTCCAAGGTTGCCCACCTGCAACCACATCATCCACTGCAAAAAACAAGGGTAATCTATTTGAGAGATTTGATGGCCATTAGAACAAATTCTTGGATTAAAAAATGCTCCATATCCTGAAAGGTTTTTTTCGAAAAGAAAAGAGATATATTTCTTTTAATATTAAAAGAATTATTAAATTAATCCAATTAATTTTTTTTTCTCAAAAAAATAAAAAAAAATAAAACGAAACTTATTAAAAAAGCCCCATAAAAAAAAAAAAAAAATTGGAAGTAAAAACTTAACAGAAAATTAAAAAAAATACTTTATTATTTAAAAAAAAACGACTCAAATTTAAATTTCTACGAAACAGCT
>Ga0302186_10003710_pt1 | contig 11043 bp, 5 predicted proteins | sample II_Bog_E1_2_FD_198782 | JGI IMG/M metagenome (GOLD analysis project Ga0302186, IMG submission 198782) | Peat permafrost microbial communities from Stordalen Mire near Abisko, Sweden - II_Bog_E1_1 | ecosystem: Environmental > Terrestrial > Soil > Wetlands > Peat | place: Sweden: Abisko, Stordalen...
AAATTTGATAAGATATTTTTATGATATTTATTAATATTTATTAAAAAATTTAAAATTAATTACTCGGTTTTAGCCTTTTAGGAAAATAATAAAATCAGATTTAAATTTTGTATTATTTTTTGAAAATTATTTTATTTTTTACTTATCTTGAGCTCAGCAAACATCCGCTTGTAATTTTCTAACTCATTCAGTATATTGGGGTTGTCAAAATTCTTTTTTAAAATGGCTTCAGAAAATCTAACAAGCACTTCTTTTAGAGCATTCGCCTGTTTGCATTGATTTTCACTTTCGATCTTTTTAATATATTTAGCGAGCAGATCTATAGCTGTTTGTGGCTGCTTATTTTTGTAAAGAGAAATTGAATACCTAGAGATAATATCCAAATATATCAAGTTTATTTTGCCAATGGTTTTTTCAGCAATACGCAATGATTCATTAAAATATTGAAATCCTTGGTCCAATTCTCCAATAGTGCAAAATAAATGACCCAATTTGCCTAAATTATCCGCATAAGCAGGGAAATTCTGTAATTTGTCGGAAAAAATTTTGTTAGAGGAGAAAAAGTATGCTTTTGCCTGTTCAAATTGACTTAAAGAATAGTGAACCTCCCCAATTTTTTGAAGGCATTCAGCCACAAATTTCAGTTCTTTATTTTTGTATAATGTTCCTATTTTTAAAGCATTTTCAAAATGAATACTAGATTCTTTCAAGTTCCCTCTATAAAAATATAACTCACCAATGTTGCTTTCACATATCCCATATTCCATATCTTGGATCCTATGTTGTTTTTGAAGCAATGCCTTTTCTTTCTGGAAATTTTCTTCAGCTTTATTGAATTGATCAGAGTATAGATATGAATATCCCAAATAACTATAAAGCAAGACTTCATCTTCGGAATTTTTAGGCTCTACATCTTTTAAGAGATCAACAATTTCTTGGAAAAGCGAATTTTGTTTAAAATATTCTGCAAGAAAAAAGATTTCATTGTTGTAATTTTTCAGAAAAATTTGTTCGATATTATTCATATAAGTTTGTGTGATTTCGCTCACTTCCATTTTTTTGAAATCCGAAAATTTGGCAACAATCAAAAAATAATCCAATTTTCCATCAGACTTTTCTACTTTTGTTATTTCTTTCACTATCAAAAAAGAGTTGATGCTGATTAGAAATTCTTTTTCCCATTTGCAAGCTGAAAGACTTTGAATGCCAATGACCTGATGTTTGAAAGCCTCATCAACATCTATTCGGAACAGGACCGGAAAACAGTCCGGATGAAATCTTTTTATGAATCCTTTTGCAATTTTTTCATCTTCACTTGTTGAAACGAAATCTTTGAAGAAAATGGGAGTATGATTTCCCTTCCAAAATTCGAATTCATGCTTCTCGATTTCAGAACCTTTATACAATTTTTGGGGATAATTTTTGATATCTTCACCCATAATATGCAAATTTTTGTCCAGATAAAAAATAGCCAAACGAATTTTAAAAATGCTTATGATATTATTATCCCTTAAAGTATTATTCAACATTCGATAAAAAAAGCATTCTTTAGAATACCATTCGACAATTTTTTCGTCAATTCTATCCATTATAAAATCTTTTCTCAGTTCTTCAAGTATTTTAAATTGTTCTTCCTCATCTGTATTTTTATGTGTTTTAATATAATTTGTCGAAAATTCAATTAAGTCAATAAGAGCGTTCTCTGTCTTTTCCAACTTTCTTATTAATTTGAAAAGGAAATTTATTAATATATATTCAATGAAACTTTGATTGTCAAGGAAGTGATATCCTGCCTTTAAGGTTAAATTTTCATATCCAATTGTTCTTTCAAAGCTAACTCTTTGATTTTGAATTTCCCTTTTAAGTTCCACCTTATCAATCACAATAGCTCTTATTCGACTATTTTTAGATGGCAAATCAGCATATTTTTCTTTCCATAAACAATATACTATAATTTTTATGATATTTTCCTGAGATTCACTGAGTTCCAAAAATTCTCTAACTAATTTCCCTGAAATAATTGACAAAAAGAAAGATTGATTGTTTTTCACAACAAATTTGAACGCTGCTGCTGTTGATTTAAAGCAAGAAATGCTTTCTTTGAGTTCTTTCTTTAAATAAATAAGGGTTGCACTGTTTTCTTCATTTTCAATATTGGCGTCAACCCATATAATCAATAAGTTCTGGTTTTTTGGTTTCAATAGAAAATCCATTGAAAAAAAAAACTAAATGGTCCTTTTTTGTTCTCTTTGTATTTAATAATTTCTATAGAAAATGTTCTAATGAATTTAATTTTTTTTTTTTAATACATGAGACCCACTTTCAATATTATTTTTAAAAGGGATAATCAATTATTATATTTTTTAAACATTATTATTAATATTAAGCGTAGTTCATTGTATTCTCTTCTCAATTCATCAGAATTCGTGATCATAAATGCTCCCTTCAATAGTTTCAGGTTCGGGGTTTAGATGCAATATCCCTTGATTGGCTATGAGTTCCTTTTGTTAGAATCGGGCATATGAAGAGTGAGATTTCATAAAATTTATATTCACTCAGAAATCTTCGTTTTCCAAGAGAAAAATTATCATTTTAAAAATTTCCTTCTTTGTTAAAACATTTTTTTATTAAATCATTTAAAGAAAATATTTATTTTTTTTTTAAGAAATTTTGGAAATTAAAAATTCTCTAATACTCTGAAAAAACTAGGCGAATAAAAAAAAGAAAAACTGTTTTTTTTTTTGTGGTTTAGAAGTCTTAAAAAAACTTTTTGAAATATTTTATATATTATCTCTTAGAAAGAGGAGTCAGTCAAATAATCTTGGACATTGTCGAATCTGGTTTGGAAGATGTTGATGACTTGTTCGATGATGTCGATTTCTCCGGATCTAAAATTTATTAAAAAAACGATTATTTTCAAAGTAAAAAGTTTATGAACAACCTTGTTTCAGAGGTGGTTTCATATGCGTTTTGATCATCAGAGCAGGTTTGTTGACTATCGGCCAATTCTTGGCTCTTGTTTTGGACTTGGACGTCTAAGTTGGCGTTGTCGGCGGTCAAATCAGCGGATTGTGCGCTCTTATCAGTGATATCAGATTGCAAATCGGCAATTTGTGAGTTCAAAGCAGCGATATCAGAGCTCAAGAAGGTTTGTTGGGTTTCGAAGATGAGTTGGGCGTCATTTTCATTGGCGGCCAAAGTGGTGAGTTCAGCTGACAATTGGTCAACGAGGGATTCAATAAGATGGATGATTTGATCAACCAATCCTTGATCTGCGACGATTTCTTGTTTGTTGAGCATGGTCAAGAGGGCGGTGACGAAACCGTGATATTTGGTGGATTTCTTGAGCTTGGCGGCTGAGATATGGGAGGTAAATTGAGAGAACACGGTGTTCTTGACTTTCTTTTGCATGAATGCTCCTTCTTCTTGGCTGGATTCTTCCTCGCTGGATTCATCAGAAGTTTCTAATTGGCTGAGGATATCCTTGCCTTGTTGAAGGGCAGTGATGGTGGCTGAGATGTCAGCGACGTTTTGTAAGAAGGTGGCGTGTTCGGCTTCTCTGGCGTCAACGAGATTTTGAAGGGCGTTGGTGCTGGTGACTAATTTGTCATTGGCATCATCCAAAGAGGCTTGGCTTCCGGCAATGGCGGAGGTCAAGATGCCGATGTTGACATTGTTTTGATCGATTTGGGAATTGGCGTCATCAATTTCTCCTTGTAATTGGGTGGCTTGGTCTTCACATTCGCCATCTTCTTGGGTCCAGGCGGCATCAGCATCAGCTTGGGCGTCATTTTCGTCTTCAAGCATTTGGGTCAAGATCACCAAGACGCTTTGAACGGCATCCTTGGAGTGGGTCTTGGCAGTCAATTGCAAACTTTGCAAGAGAGTTTTACCGAAATCGGTTCTTCTGATCGATTCCAAGAATTGGATGTCTTGGGATTTGGCATTGGTGGTAGCGCAAAGGTTTTGACTGATAAGGAGGGAGATGAGGAAGATGCACAAAGAGGCTCTCATTTTAGGTTAGTGTTGAGAAAGTGGTGAAATACTTGGGGATTTTTTTTTGTTTATTTGAGTTCGGAAACACTGCAGTTTATAAATGAAATTAGCCGCGAGCCGTTTTTCTTTAAAACTGATAGAGTTAACAAAAAATTGAATTCATAAAAACAGACATTATGCTTTTTTTTGAATTATAAAATAAGAGAAAATAATTTTTAGGCTTCTTAGAATATGAACTATTGATAAAAAATGTCGTGTTTTACGACCAAAAAGGCACAGAGCCAATATATTTTTACATGGAAGAGCTAAAAAAAAATTTATTTTCTTAAAATTGATCATACAAGTTTTTTTTTTTTGAAGTAAAAAAATGAAACCGAACCTTTTCACAATTTTTTGACATTTTTTTTTCTTTTTGAACAGATTTTTTTTTTAGAGGTCTCACAATTCAAAAATTTTCTGGTTTCTTTTAAAAATTAGAAACGATCTCATTATTTTCTCAGAAAAACATTTAAAGAACTCTATTATAACATGAGAAAAACTTTTTTCCAATTTTCACACCTATATTAGTCAAATATGGGCGACAATTTTTAAAGAAATTAGCCAAATTTCAAATTAAAATGTAATATAAATAAATTTTCAAAGACATATATTATATTATGAATATAAAAAAATATTATAGATGGTCTTCTTCATTTTCCTTTAATAAATAAATGTAATTCAGAGCACTAATTTAATTTTTTATATAGACTCCCCTGCCCCAACATATTCATGTTAAATACTAAAAATAAGAAAATGAAAAAAATTTGACTTTTTTTTGAAGTTTGAAAAAAAAAATCAATAAATTTTTAATTTTGAAAGGTTATTTATAATGGACTCCTTAGAAAGAGTTGTCAGTCAAATATGCTTGGACATTATCGAATCTGGTTTGGAAGATGTTGATGACTTGATCAATGATAGCAACTTCGCTTGTTCTAAAATAAATAAATTTAATAAGAATCTCGTATTTCTTAAAGAAAAAAATACCTTTGGTCCTTGATGGCTTCATAAGAAGTATCATCATCAGTGCAACTTTGTTCTTTATCGGCCAATTCTTGGCTCTTGTTATTGATGGTGACTTGCAAATTGGAGTTATCACTTTGATAATCGAGGATGTCATTGTTATTGGCGGTGATGTCAGATTGCAAGGAAGCGATTTGTGAGTTCAAATTTGCAATATCAGATTGCAAGTTGGTTTCTTGAATGTCGAAAATGTCTTGGGCTTGTTTCTCATTATAACCCAAAGTGCTCAATTCACCGGATAATTGGTCAACGAGTTGATCGATTAAATGAAGGATCATTTCAACCAAGGCTTGATCAGCGACGATATCTCTGCTAAGCATGGACAAAAGCGCAGTGACGAAACCGTGATATTTGGTTTGTTTCAAATTGCAGCTGGTGATGTGGGAGGTGAATTGAGAGAAAATGTTTCCTTGTGCCTTTTGGATGAAAGATGAAGAATCATCTTGAGAAGATTCTTCTTCCAATTGTTTCAAGATGTCTCTGCCATTCTTAAGGGCAGTGATGGTGGCTGAGATATCAGCGGTGTCCTGCAAAAAAGTCGAATGTTCAGCTTCTCTGGCATCTTGTAAATTTTGTAACGCGTTGCTGCTGGTCACCAAATTGTCATTGGCTTCATCCAATTGAACTTGGCTATTGCTCACGGCAGTTTGTAACAAACTGATGGCATTGTTGTTGTCGGAAATGGTAGAGGTGGCAGTATCGATTTCTCCTTGGACTTGGGTCTCATAAGCCTCACAATCACCATCTTCGGCATCATGGGCTGTATCATCAGCAGCTTGGGCATCGACTTCATCTTGACGCAATGTCGCCAAAAGGTTCAAAATACTGTTGACAGCGTCTTTGTTATTTGCGGCTGTCTTCAATTCCAATTGCAAACTTTGCAAGATGGTTTTACCGAATTCAGATTTTCTGATCTAAGAGAAAAATTTATTTTTGCATGAGAAAATCTTTAATGTACCTTTTCCAAGTATTGGACGTCTTGGACTTTTGAGGTCACAGTGCTTGCACAGAAGTTTTGGGTGATGAGGAGGGAAATGATGAAAATGGTCAACGAGGATCTCATTTTTAATGGGGAAGAAAGGTAGTTTTTAGGGAAGCTTTTTGATTTTTGTTATTTTATTGGAATTTATGGGTTTTCTTTAAAGAAAACTGCAAAAAAGCCGTTTTTTATTTGAAATGAAATCAAAAACGAAATTTAGCGTTTTTGACTATATAGGAAACGAATTTTCTTGTTTTTTTGTATTTCTTTTTTTTAATTCAAATGGAAAAAGATCCTTTTTTTCTCATTCAAATAATGTGTAAATATACCCCACTTATTTCTCCCCCATAAATAAGTATGAAGAATTATGAATGATTTTATTTTTAATATAATTAATTATGCATGTATGGTATAATGTAGTAGATAGAAAAGTAAAAAAATAATAAATTTCATGGGTTGAGTAATAAGTAAAATTGGTTGAACGGAATAGATGGAAGTGAATATAGCACTTAAATGGTATTGGTAGTGTTTTTAAATTTTTCTTCCAAAATATATCAAAATAAAGAAAATCTGAGCCTCTATAAAATTTCTCATAATGTTTTGTTTCCTGAAAGGCAAAATTTTGTTTATGATTTTTTTTATCTAAAAAGTTGTTCTAAGCTACAAAATCTGAAGGAAATTCAGACTAATTTATTTAAGAAAAATGCTTCAAAATTTTATTTCAAAAAAATAAAAAACAATCCAAATTTTCGAAAAAATGCAAATTGTATCATATGAAAATCCTCAAATTATGCAACCGAGCGCCAAGCCTCAATCGCAATCGGATCGGACCTATAAGATCGGTTTCGTCAACAACATTGAAAAAGGTGTCGCAACAGCCCGTGACATTTACCAAAGTCTCATAGCGAAAACTTCTCTCAAAATAATCAAAGTTTCTCTTAAAGACGAAGTCGACAATCAAATAAAATCGTCTTCCGGCTATTTAATAAAACCAGAAGAAAATTATAATAACGTCCTAAATCATCCTTTCCTTAAGGATTATGTCTTTATGGAAAGGATCCCGATAGTTTTCGAGAAACAGAAAGATGAAACCATAGAAGTGCTTTCTGAAGAAGAGAGAGAATTGAACGAAGTTCAACAATTCATAAATTTTATGATGAACTCTTATGTCAACAAATTGAAGAAAGAAACTATGAAACTTTATTCTTCAAGGGATGTCATCGAAAAGATAAAAGGACCCAAAAAAAACAATAAGAATATGTCCACTTATAAAGAAAGGGAAAGAGTCGAGGTGGAAATGTGGGCTTCAGAAAAAGAAGAGGAAGAACTTGAAAATACGAAAGTTTTCATAAATGGGAACCCTGGGTTTTTGAAATTCGCTTCCAAACAACCGAATTTCAAAGATGACGCGAATAAAGAAGAAGCCAAAAAGGAAGAAAATAATAAGAAAGAGAAGCGTAAAGAGCTCAAAATTGTCGGGTTAAACAAGCAATTTGAAAGGACAATAGTGAAGCTTGATGATTTGGATTTCGGAGAGCTTTTGCCAGAAAACGAGACATTTTCATCATTTTTCTCTTTTCGAACCTTGAAAGCAGCTTGGAATGAATTGAATGTCCCAGGAACTGAGGATATAAGACCTGAGTTTTATTATTCAAGTCGAGAACAGACTAAATCCCAGAAACTTTTCCTGATAATTCCTTTATTTTATGGTTATGAGATGAAGATTGAATTTTCATATAAATTTTGTAAGGAGGTGATTTTTGATCAAGAAAATGAAGATTATATAAATTTATATGCTAGACTTCTGATTCCGCCAAGGATCTACCTTCAAAATCCCAACAAAGCTCAATATGAGGCCCCTTCTCTCAGATTACAATGGCCAAGAGTGCATAATTTCTTCCTATTAGATAATCCCCTCCTAGATGAAATCCATAAGATCTATTTAATGAATAATACGGTCCTCAAGATGAAATTCCATAAAGATCAAGAATTTTACCTCAAGGATTTCCAAGGAAAGTTGAAAAATATGAACATTTTCAAAAAAACCAAGAAAGTTAATATAAATTATCGATCTTTCGACCCTGATAATGTACTTCTCACTGAGAAAATCTTCCAATCGCTACAATTCAAAGACTCTCGCATCACTTTCAATGTGAAATACAACTTGTTATGTCTTCTGACTGAAAATAAGATCTCCATCTATGACCCGGAGGTCCTTGGAATCATAGAGAGTCTTCCAACTTTGGAAACCGACCCCACACTCATCGAATCAACACTCGAAGATCTCTGCAAAAGATTATGGAGAGGCTTCTTTTCCAGCTCTGTGAACTCTTTCTCTGAAATTTTCAGACACCTCTTCAAACGCAAAAAAAGAAGTTTTGGCCTTGAGCCAAAAGTCTCATTTTTCCATATTTTAAAGACTAGAAAGATTTCTTTGACTCCTTCAGGGATCATGTATAGTCTCAAAGAGCCTGAAATGTCGAATCGAGTGTTAAGGAAATATGAAGATGAATTGGATTTATTTCTAAGAGTGAAATTTGCGGATGATGATATGGATGATACCAAGAATATGAAGTTTGTGATATATAGATATTTCAAGCCTAAAATAGAGGAATTTTACATTTTGGACCGTAGATATCATTTCCTGGCTTTCAGTGCCAGTCAATTGCGAGGGTCTGCTTGTTGGATGTTCGCTGGTATTGAAAAAGGAAAAACTGCTGAGGAAATTGTGGAAGCCTTAGGGGATTTCCAAGACAGAATACCTGCTAAGAAAGCTGCTAGGATAGGTCAAAGCTTTTCAGCATCTTTCCCTATTATTTTAAACGAAATGAACCCTAAAATAGTTTGCGAAGATGATATTATAGCCAAACATGGGGTTTTTTCTGACGGCATAGGCAGGATCTCAGAAGATCTGATGAAGGCCATTTGTTTCGAGAGGAAATTGACCGGAATTTCAGCGATTCAAGTGAGATTCGGGGGCGCGAAAGGAGTGTTATCAGTTGATCCTTACATGAAAGAAAAGAATACCATTAAATTAAGAGACTCAATGGTGAAATTCCAAGCCGACTTCAAAGATCTCGAGATTCTGGATTATAATAAATATAGAGGTGGGTATTTAAATAGGCAAATTATCCTATTATTGATAACTTTGGGCACGAATCCTCAGGAATTTCGTGACCTTCAGAAAGAATATCTCAAATCTTTGAACAATTGTACATTGAAAGATGCGAACATCTTCCAATATTTCAATGCGGAATATGATGGCAAACTAGTGGATTTGCCTCCGATCACTTATTTATTGAGACAATTGTTGAACGCGCAATTTACACTCAAAGATGACCCATTTATTCTGGGGATCGAACGAACATTACGTCTTCGTGGTCTCATGCTTCTGAAGAAAAAAAGCAACATCTTAGTGAAAGATGCTGCCCGGGTTCTTGGGGTTCTTGATGAATATGGTATTTTACAAGAAGATGAGGTGGTGGTGAGAATACAAATAGAATCCGAAGGCAAAAAAGATAAGGCAATTTGGATTGAAAAGGAGGTGATGGTCACAAGGAACCCATGTCTACATCCAGGGGACATCAGAATTCTAAAAGCGGTTAAAAAACCAGAATTTGAACATTTTGTCAATTGCATTGTGTTCCCTATTAAAGGAGATAGACCTGTGACTTCAATGATTTCAGGGGGGGATCTCGATGGGGATCTATATTTTCTTTCATGGGTAAGATTTTTTCTTTGATATTTATAAAAGTTTCTATTTAATTTTAAGGATAAAAGATTAATACCACCGAAGGTGGCAGAACCTTTGAGTTATGAAGCTCATAAACCAACGGAATTTATGGATAGTAAGGAAATAAAGTTGCAACATATGTTGGATTTTTTCATCAGATATATGAATTTCGATAATTTGGGGAAAATTGCTAACAGTCATTTGGCCTTAGCGGATCAAAGTGTCAAATTGGCATTTGATGAAAGATGCTTGAGATTATCGGAGCTGCATTCTGATGCTGTGGATTTTGTGAAGACTGGTTATTGTGTTGAAAAGATTGAGACGAATTTGTTGGCGAAAGAATGGCCAGATTTCATGGAGAAAAAAGATTATCTATTGATTTATGAGTCCAGGACAATTTTGGGGGAATTATATAGAGAAGTGAAGAATATCATCAAGGGAAAGAAGGAAAAAGGGGAAATTTCCAATGAGAAGACAGAACTTGATAAAGATTATAAGCTTGATATGGATTTGGTCTATGGACATTGGGATGAGTTTCTGGAGGAAGCCTATGAAATGTATGATAGTTTCCAAATAGAGATGCAAGGGCTGATGAATCTGTTCAATATAAGGAATGAATTCGAGGTATATTCAGGCAATTTCTCGAAATTCACCAAGGAAGAAAGAAAAGGCAAAGTGAATGTGGAAATTCTACAGAAGAGAGTTCTTGATAACATCGCAATGATGAAACAAAAATACCTAGCAAAATTTAAAAAGGATCTATATGAAAAAGACATTAAAGATCTCTCTAAAGCTGAACGAGAATTATTGAAAACCAAGGCATCTGCTGTTTATATCATTTCATATTTAAATTTGACACATATAAAAAACGAAGAGTATCAAAAGGTTTTTAGGAAAGTGTTTGAATATAAAAAATGGATAAATTCTGAAGAAAAAGGAGTAGAAAGAGTTATTGGATTGCCATGGATGGTGGTCAGTGAATGGCTTATTGAAATAAAACAGGGACAGGTGAAGAGGGAAACGAAGAAAGGAAAGGAAAATGGGAATGAGGAGAAAAAAGATGAAGAGGAGATTGAAACAATTCATGTTGAGGAAGCGGAAAATGATGAGGATGAGGAATATATGGAACAGGAAAAAATAAATAAGGAAAAAGGAAAAAAGAAATGATTTAGAAGAAAGAAAGAAAATTTATTAAATATTTTTTGTAAAGAAAATGAAAAACAAAAATTTTTGAGTTTAAAGAAATTTTTTTCTTCGTTTAAAAAAAAAAAAAAAA
>Ga0302186_10003711_pt1 | contig 11042 bp, 12 predicted proteins | sample II_Bog_E1_2_FD_198782 | JGI IMG/M metagenome (GOLD analysis project Ga0302186, IMG submission 198782) | Peat permafrost microbial communities from Stordalen Mire near Abisko, Sweden - II_Bog_E1_1 | ecosystem: Environmental > Terrestrial > Soil > Wetlands > Peat | place: Sweden: Abisko...
GTGGTCATAAATAAGCCACTTAAGGATCATTTAAGAAACTTGTATATACCTTGGTTGATAAGTCGAGCCGAAAAAGAACTTGAAGCTACAACCAAAAAAGGCTATTATTAAACCTCCCTCAACGGATCTAATTTTGGATTGGGTTCAAAAAACATCATCAAAGATAGGGATTCACATGGTGAAAAAAGCATTCACTACAACAGGAATTTTATCCACAGAGAAAAGAGATGAAATTCTGTTACGATTGAATATTCAATTAGATGAATTGGTGAAACAGTAATTCAATTCAATTATATTTTTATTAGCTAATCTCTTTTGTTTAGGATGGAAGGTGATGACGAGAAAGGAGAATCTGAAGAGGAAGAACATGATGAAGGAAATCATTTTATGATGGAAATTTCATATTGGATATGAGATCTGCTGAATTGGATTATGAAGAAAAATAAGACAAATAAATATATAAAAATGAAAAACAGAAAAAAATCCTATTAGAATGAACTTATATTTTCGTTTGGAAATATTTTTTTTTTTTTGAATGTAAAAACATAATAGAAAAAAAAAATACAAAAAAAGAAAGAAAAAAAATTTTCGTTTTTTACTTTGGACTTATTTGAAAATTTTTATTGAGACTTAACTAAACATATTCTTTATCACAAATTTTTAATTTCCAGTTATAATGCTTTAATAAAAACAAAGTTTTTAATCAGAAAAATTCGTTTCCTTTCTGGTTTTGGGACTAGAGATTCCTTTCACAGGCGATGAGTTTTCTTCTGGTTCATCTCCACTGCTTAGTTTCTCCTTAGTTGTCAATTCCTTATTTGATCGATCCAAATATTCCTTCCTCTCCTTCGCTGCTTCCAGTTTGTCTTCTCTGTCAACTTTGTTCTTAATCGCTTCTTCTGGAATTTCATCTTCCAAATCAACTTTGAAGGTTTCTTTCAAAAAGCAAACTGTAACTCCTGCAATAATGCTAAAAATCCCGAAAGCCACCATCGGATGAATATTCAACGAGTATTTAAATTCTGAAATCAAGATTGGAGCCAATGCACATCCGAATTTCCCAACAAATGTCGTCAGACCGATACCTAAAGATCTAACGGTTGTAGGATAAAGTTCGGCAGTATAAATAAAGACAATGCTAAATGCTATCGAAACAAAAAATTTGGTGATCATTGCCAAAAACATGTACACCATTGGATCATCTGTTGCCAGGAAGAGCATACAACATGCAGCCACTGCGAAAAAACATATTGGGAAGCTGACTTTTCTTCTTAGGCATCGAACAACTGGATTCGAAACTACATAGGCCACTAACTCCGCGCAATCCGTTAAAATCGCTGTGATGTAAATGTTAGATCCAAGATCATCTAATGCAAAAATACCACCGTAATAAGTCAGATAGATCCCAAAATAAGCTACACAAAGAATCAACGTGATTTTCAACTGGGATGGGTAACGGAACAAGTCATAATAAGTGTAGATCTTTTTAGATTTTTTGACTTTTTTCTTGCTTTCTACGTTAGGGTTGTCCAAATCTTCAATGGAGGCATTTTCGTAACTTTCAAAATTGACTTCTTCTTTAAAAGTGAATTCCTCTACCTTTATCTTATTGACTTTGGCAATTTTTAGAAGAACTGTTTTTGCTTCAGCAAACCTTTTTTTCATTATGAGGAATTTCGGAGATTCATAAACCCAGACGTAAGTCACAATTTGCACTGTCAAAGGTATGGCTATCCAATATAACAGCAAAATTTGCCAATCTGGGTAATAATAGGCTATCGGCACGAAAAGCAATTCTCCAATTCCCCATGTCACCAGCAAAGCAATGCTTGACAATTGTCTTAATTTTTCTCCTGCTGACTCTGAAAGCAGGACAAAACACAAAGCCGAGAAAGGGTTCACTCCAATTCCAGCCATGATCAGGAAAACCATGAACATGGTCCAATTTTGCGCGAAAGCTGCTACAATCAGAGGCAAGGAGCCGATACAATATAGAATAAGGATGGTAATTTTTCTTCCTTTGTAATCTGCGAGGAAGGAAAAAATCAAGGTTGAGATGTTGGATATCACAAAAAAAATTGTTTGGGTCAGTCCTTTCAAATATTCCCTGTCACAATAGAGCCCGAAATGGACCACCAAACTGTTGGAAGCATTGGGATCTACCATGGGATTTGCCTCTTTGCAGCCTTCGGTTTCATCACACAAGTAGGTTTCACCATTGTCACGATGACATTGGAATTTAGGGGGTAGAAACAAAAAGGGCTGGCCTTGAAGAATAAAAGCTATGACTGTGCTTTGCAGGGCCAAAATGATGGTCACTCGAATTTGATACCAGTGACTGTCACCACAGGCTTTGAGAGCCTCGTCAGAGGATAGAACTTTGGGGGGTTCTTCAGGAACATGGACTAGGAGAGGAGAGTTTATTGCTTGGGTCATTTGAATAGGTCGGAATTTATTTAATTTTGAATATGATAATATTATCAAGATTTTATAATATCATATAGGAAGGATATAAAGAGCAGAAAAAACATAGGAAAATAAAATTAATTAAAATTTTTTTCTTCCAGAAAAAAATGAATCAATCTCTTGATTTTTTTCTTCTTGAAACTTTTGTTTTGTTTTCAATAATTATTCTGCAATAAATAAATATTGGATTGATTTCCGAAAATTCCCCCAAGAAAAAATATTGGAAAAAACCTCAAAATATCAAGGTTCCAACTCTTCATTTTTTTTAATGAGTTTATCCTTTTCATACATTATATAAATCCAACTTTTTCTCGAAGTTCCCTCCTTTCCTGGGAGCATTGAAGGCACGACGTAAGGTTTCACTAAGGTAGGTTCTCCTAAAATTAATATGAATAATTTACAGTTTTTGAAGGGGATTTATATGTGTTATTCTACCATTTTTAGCCCAAAATTCGTCCTCCATTTCTTCTCTCATTATTTCATAAATTTTGGGATCGAAAAAAATATAGTCGCAAGCTTTCAAACCAAGATAAAATCCTGTGATTGCGCTAGCATATAATTTTAATAGGCTCCAATTTTGAAATCGTCGGACTTCGCGTGAAGGGATATTTTGCATTTTTCAAATTATTAAATATTTCAAAAACAATCTTTCCTTTTATATTTTGAAAAAAATTTTATTCTTGATAAACTCTATTTTTTGTTCAAGAGGCCTATTTTTTTTTTTTCACAAAATTTATTAAATTTCAAATTCGGTTCCAGCGTTCATTTTTTAAGTTTTAATATTAAAAAAAGAACAATTTTAACATTAAAACACAAACCAAAAAAAAATTTGGAAGAATCAACTGTTTTATGTTTTTTATGTTGCTTTTATTTTTTTTCTTTTTCCAACTTTCGCAAACCTTAGACATAAGCCCCTCGCTTTTGCTCACTGCACCTGTCTGCAACTACCTTTCCCTTCAAAATACGGCTTCCAAATCCCCCATTTTATGTCCTTTTTACCTCGGAACGATCTCATACAACAATCAACCATTTTATCTTTGTCCTTCAAATACTTTGAATTCTGTCAATTTATACACATTTAATCAATCTCTCAATGCAACATATAATTTCGAGAAAAACCGCACAATTGAATCTGGAGACCAATGCATACAACTTTTATCTGACAATGCGAACACATTAATTTGTTCTAATAACAATTCATTGATATCATGGGATATCCCCTCCGGAAATCTTACAGGAGTATATAATGAGAGCTATTGGAGTAGAATTCCTGATTTTCAAGCTATTTCAGAAAGTTTTAGCTCAATGATAGTAATGGAAGATGGTTTGGTAGTGAAATTAATAGATATTATCAAAAACCAGGAATTACAAGTTTTTGGTGAAGGAACCTCCTTCACTAGATCCATCGTCATGAAAACAAGTAGCTTTTTAGGGATTCATTACAATTATGTGGGGAACCAAATGATCGAGATATGGGATTTATCAACCGTGGTCAATAAATTTTCTTGGGATGTGGATTTGAACTTTAGCATGCCGATTTTACAATCCCAAAAAAACTATATTATAGGATTTAAGAACAATGTTCTAAGCAAATGGGATTTTTTATTAAGTCAGAACTCGAGCGTCACATTATCAACGAACAACATATCTGAAATCAGAGGAGTTAATGGTAACGATGGTCAAACGAAAAACATTTTGATCTTAATAGAAAACGAAGCCTTTATTCTTTATGATAGCATCTCTTCTGTTATAGACTCCACAATAGAAAAAAACCCGAATCCTAACATTGATTTAATAATAGGGAGTTATAATCAATTCAATGGCTTGTTGCTTTTGAAATCAAATAATTATTTTCTTTACAATATTTCAAGCCTTCAACTCTTCAAAATGATGGATTTAGATTAAAATATTGAAATCTTGACAATTTATTGGAATTTCACAACCAACGATGAGTTCTTTCTTCTTTACCAACAGGACTCCTTTATTTTTCTTGAAAATTGGAATATTTCAACTTGCCAACCTCTAGATGTCATCAAGGACCCTCTGATAAGTTTCAAATCCTTAGTTCAAGTTCCAGGCCAAAATGAAAGTCATCTTCTCCTGATCAATCAAGACAATACTTTATCCTTATATAGTCCTTATTCCAACGCAATCATACAATCCTTCCCCGGAATGAATAATGCTATATTCACTTCATTACTTACAATATCATGTCCTCACAACAACCTCATTTTAATCAATGGTTACTTGGAATTAGCCTCTGGAAATCAATATAGTTTATTTTTCTTGGATATGAATACAAGTGAAATTTCAACGGCACTTTATAAATCTTTCACTAGTCCCATTAATAGTCTCATTTATTTAAACTATAGGGATCTCATAGCTTTTGAAAATGGGGGAATAATATATGTTTTCGATATTATTAATCAGAATCTGATCAATAGCTTCCCGCATAATCAAAACGGATTCACAGAGATCATTTCATTGGAGAATTATCCTTATATTGTAGTTTCAGCTGTAGGGAACTCAATGCGTTTTTGGAATATTCATGTTGGATCGAGTTCCGTGCGATTTTTGACCAATTATACTGAAACAGATATTTCAATTCAGATTTTTCAATCCATGAATTTGATGAATTATAAAACGATAGAGATTCTGATGGGAAGCTATCAAAAATCCACCAACAGAATAATTAATTTTTGGAATATTTCCGGAGGAAGTTTGATTTTCCAATTAGTGGATTCTAGAGCTCTGAGTTTAAATTACCTCAATATGTTTCATTTTTCTATAGAAACCGTTGATTATTTGATCGTTATAACAAATATAACAAATGATTTATGGAACTTGAACACTCAAACATTAGAACGAACATTCTATCTGCCAAAACTTCAAAACACTTTATTGGCTTTCCAATCCAGCGAAACTCTGATTCTCGATATCAGCAATAACACCATTGCATTATGGGCTTACGATCTTGTTACATATAACATACAGGAAAACTATTATTTCTGTAAACAGGGTTATTTTCTAGATAATCTAACGAATTCTTGCGACCAATGCAATGATTTATGTTATAGCAACTGCTTCGGTCCCCAATATGAGGAGTGTGTGCCCCCACAATGCAATTTCTTATTTGAAAAATCAGCCTCTGTTCAAGATTCCCAATGTTTCGATTGTTCACTGGATAATTATTTTTTGGAAGGAAACAAAAAATGCATCACAGTTTCCAATTTTTTCACAGATTACAATCTCAAAACCTTCTGTTTTGGGTGTTTGGATGGCTTTTACTTTTCTAATAATTTATGTTTACCCTGCAGTGCCAATTGTCAAATCTGCTACGGATCTTCTCGAGATCAATGTTTAACATGTGAAACAGATTATATTTCTTTTAACTCAAACTGCTATAAAATAAACTCAGAAGATTCGGAATTTCCTTTAATGATAGTTTTCGCGATTATATTTGGTTTTATCGTGTTGTTGATTGTATTCTATGTCCTAAAATGGCTTTATGAAGGCCGGTGTTTTTGCATCGTTTGGAAACAACTGTGGAGATGTTTGAATGCACTTTTTTTCGATGACAAATTCACTTCAACCATACATCGAAAAACCATAATACTTCCTCCTCTTTCATACACCGCCGATCATAGCCAATCAAACGGTTTAATGAATCTGAATCATCAGGAAGTCGAATTAATGTTTCCGAGTAATACTGCTAGATCAGCTACTATAAGAACCCCTTTGGGAATGGGAAATGGTATGGATCATTACAATTTGTTGATAAATGCTGTAAATCGGTTAAAAGGAAAAATGATGGAAACAAATGAATTGACTAAACCAACAGCTTTGAGACTAGCGAATTTTTTTGTGGCTGAAATCAAGGAAGAAATACCATTTTTCCTGTATGAATTGATAGATTCTGAACAGGAATTCAACAAAAACAACTACTTTCAAATCAAAATTATTAAGAAATTATGCGATAGTGCTTATGGTCCTATATTTTTGGGAGAGAAACTATGCAAAACAAGGTTTACCATTAAAATTTTTTTCGATAATGTGGAAGAATTGACCATAAAAAAAATCAATAAATTTTTATTCTTCCTCAATGAACAAGATAAAATCAAATACAACACTTTTTCCAAGATCCTGCCCATCAATGCGTTGGTTTATACCTCAACCAAAAGCAACTTTTGTTTAGGTGTTATGGAAGAAAAATATGATTATAATCTTGATGATTTTCTTTCGAAATTCGCCAAAACTATCCATTTCATTCAAAAACTTGATGTCACCCTACAAATCCTGGATAGTGTCAAATCCCTCCATGATCTCAACATTTCCCATAGAAATATAAAAGCGAATAATATTGTAATTAATAGTGAAGACGTCAATTATTCTGTGAATCTCAAAATCAATGATTTTTCCAAATACATGAAACTATCCACAATGCTTTATAGTTCTAAATCCCCCCAATGCAATTTGTTTCAACTTGCTTATATCCCTCCTGAATACTTTAATAAGAAGAATTATGTGGCTGGCTCTAAAAACAGCGATATTTGGTCTCTTGGTGTCTTGATTTATGACATTTTTTATCCCGATACGAGTCATTCTTTGGATTTGCCCTGGATCACATTTGCTGAAGAAATGACTGAAAAATATAAGAAAGCTGGAGCTTTAATGAAATTAAACGAACAATTAGAACAAGAATTAGAAAAGGAAATGAATTATTGTCGAGAAGACCCTGCAATTCGAGCAGAAATTACAGATGTTATTAATAGTTGTTTGAAGGCCAAACCAGAAAAAAGAATTCCCATCAATGAATTAATATGGAAAATACAATGGATTAAAGTCAAGGTGACGAAGGAATAAAGAAGATGATTTTTTTGTTAGTTTTTTTAATTAAATTTTTGTGATTTTTTAAGTCCAGATTTTCGTTCATTTTTCTAAACTAAAAAAATAAGATTGTTCAGAAATCAAATTATAATATTATTAACAGCTGCATCCAGAGAGCATTTATAAGATTTGATGTTTCCTTGATCATTTTATTAAGAATATTATTTCTAGTCTCGATAGATAAAATGATGAAAGTTTCTGAAATTTTCTTTAATATAGGAAAGTTCGCTGCCAGCCATAAACTAATAATGGTGGCGTTTTGTCTAACCGTTACCATTGTTATTGGATTGGGAATGGTTGATATGCGTTTAGAAGTAATTTCCATTTTTTTTTTAAATTAACGAAAATCTTCTTATAGTCTGAACCTCAAAACCTTTGGGTGAATAAAGACGGCCGAACGAACCATGAGCAGACGTTTTTCCAAGATAAATTTGGCCCTTTTTTCAGGATTAACCAATTGTTGTTGACTATTGACGAGCCAAATAAAGAAAATGAAGATTTGTTTAATAAGACTTATCTGATAGATCTATATTATTTGCAGGTAAGTTTGTGGAATGGTTTTCATTTAAGGCGTTTTTTTTAATTTAGAAAATCATTATGACACGAAGCGCAACTAATAATAATAAAACCATTTCAATAAATGACTTCTGTTATAGACCAATTTCAGACAAGGTAAAGAAAAACTAAAATTTATTCATAAAAGCATAAAAAAAATAGGGATGCTACTTACCAAGTCCTTTGGATTTTTGGAAGATGAATTTGACTGATTTGCTTGTTGATGATGACATTAAAACAACAGCATTATGTTTGCAATCAAGGGTTAGTATTTTTTTGTTTTAAAAGAAAATTTTTTTCTTAGGATAACTCCTATATTCCTTGTAGTGACACCAATGGGGTTCCCATCATTAAAGAGGTCGTTTTGGGTGGTATTACTTGTGAAAATTCTTCCACATCCATTCCATGTAATCCCTGTGTTCCTCAAGCAAAAGCACTAGGTAAATTCATTTGCAATTTTAAAATTTTAAAAAAATTTACACATAAAAAAAAAAAAAAAAAAGCTGTCACGATGATGTTAAACAATGACAAATTTACTGAAGATGATGCTCAGGTTTGGGAAAGAGATGTTTTTGAGGATACAATCAAACAATTCAATGATGGAATTTTAAATTATTCCTATTATCTTCCCAATGAGGAGATCCATCAGAGCAATAGAACAAATAAGGTGAAGATCACATTCCTAGCTGAAAGATCTATTCCTGATGAGTTGGTCGATGAAACCAACCAAAATATTATGGTTGTCGTTATCAGTTATGTTGTCATGTTTTTATATATTTCCATTGCCATAGGAACCTTCCCAAGTTTTGTTCATTCTGGGTTTAATTTTAAATAAATGTAATGAAAAACTATTATTTATTTAGATTTTTGGTGGGTATTTGCGGAATTTTGGTCGTCGGTGCATCGATCATTTGTGCTTTTGGGTTAGCAAGTTACATGAATCAAGGAGTTTCTATGATTAGTGCAGAAGTGGTTCCTTTTCTGATTCTAGCAATTGGTGTTGATAACATGTTCATCATTGCAAATGCAAATAAAAGGGCAGAAGCTTTTGATTTGCCAATACATAAACAGCTTGGGGAAGCTTTAAGAGAAGTTGGTCCCAGCATTTCAACTGCAGCTGTATGCGAATTTTTGGCGTTTATTGTGGGTTTCACAACAAACATACCAGCACTTCAATCATTTTGTCTAACTGCAGCCTTGGCAGTTTTCTTTGATTACTTGTTCCAAATTACAGTTTTTATTGCTGTTTTGGCAATGGTAAGTTTTCTAGTTTGTTTTTTGATATAAATGGAATTTTTTATGTTATTTAAGGATGAAAGGAGAAGAAGAGAAGGACGATGTGATATTTTCGTGTGCATTAAAAGGGAACATACCCCACCTCCAAGAAAAGAATTTGTCAAACAAGCTATTGACAAGTATTACATCCCTGTTCTGTTTAATCCAGTTGTCAAGGTCTTTATTTTTTTCTTTCCAAAACAAAACTTAATTTATTGATTAAAAAGTTCTTCGTTATTGTAACTTTCATTTGTCTTCTTGTTATGTCTGGTTTTGCTCTATCTAAATTAGATATAGGCCTTGATCAGCAAGTCAGTCTAATCAAAGATTCAATGACATACCGAGTATATATTCATAATTTATATATCATCATAAAGCAAATTGAATTTAAATTTAGTACTTTAATGATCTAGCAAAATATGGAGATGCAGGACCTCCAGCCTACATTGTTTTAAAAGGAATCAATTACACAAATGATCAAGAAATAGGTATATTGAACAATATGTCAGATTCATTATCAAAATTAACCGCTTATGTCCAACCCCCAATTTATTCATGGGTTTCTACTTTCAATCGTATTCTAGATTCTGCTGATCTAGGTCAAACTGCAGTTGGCATTTGTGGGATGCAATATTTGGGAATGAAGACTTTTAGTGAGAAGTTGCAATTTTTCAAAAATATCAAAATCGATAGTGCTTGTTGTAAGACATATGGGATTTGTGGAGAAACCTTTGAGAAAGATATTGTGCTCAATGATGATGGCTCAGTTGCTGCTTCAAGATTCAGATTCCAGCATATGCCATGTGCAGTATCTGATGATTTCACTAATGCATTTGTCAAAACCAGACAAGTGGTTGATTATTTCTCTAATCAATTGCCTGGGGCAGGAGATGATAAAAAGGCTTACGCCTATTCTTTGTTCTATGTCTATTTTGAACAATATACATATATAAGAGGAGTGGCTATTGAAAATTTATTATTGGCAGTGGGAGTGGTGTATGCATGTGTGGTGGTAATTTCATTTTATTTTTAGAGGGTTTTTTAAAAATTATTTAGGCGATAAAAAATACAAGGACTGCTATTTTCATTTTCATGTGTTGCTTATGTAGTAGCTTTGATTTGATTGGAGCTTGTTATTTATTGAATAAGTTGGTTGGGGGATGGCAGGTGACAAATAAAAATTTTTACAAAAAACAATCATTAAAAATTTATTAAAAGATTCAAATCAATGCTGTTTCTGTCGTTAATTTGATTGTGTGTGTAGGTTTATCAGTGGAATTTAGTGTGCATATTATGCTTTCTTTTATGAATTGTGTAGGACCCAGAGAAGAAAGAGCCAAAATGGTTAGTTAGCTTTTTCATTTCATTTTAATTATTTGATATAGGCATTGTCAATCATGGGAAGTTCTGTGATTGTTGGCATTGCAGTCACGAAATTCATCGGAGTGATCGTTCTTAGTTTTGCAAACTCGACATTATTTACACTATATTACTTTAGAATGTTCATGTGTATCATTTTTTTGGGATTCTTCCATGGATTAGCATTTTTGCCTGTGGCATTGTCGTTGATTGGACCTAAAGTTATTTTTTTTGAAAAATAAATTAACAAATTTGTCTAGGCTTCTCATAGAAAAGTCAGTTATGAGGACAGCAAAGGGTGGGGTGAAAAGAAAGCGATGTGATTTTCTACTCGAATTAAAAATGCACGATCAAATAAATTATATTTAAAAAAAAATTAAATGATCCTTTCTGTAATTCCGAAAAAACATTTTTATTGAAAATATAAACAAAATTATTTTTTTTTTTTTTTTTTTTTTTTTAATTGTTTTTTTTTTAAAATAAATTTTTTTTTTTTTTTT
>Ga0302186_10003712_pt1 | contig 11042 bp, 12 predicted proteins | sample II_Bog_E1_2_FD_198782 | JGI IMG/M metagenome (GOLD analysis project Ga0302186, IMG submission 198782) | Peat permafrost microbial communities from Stordalen Mire near Abisko, Sweden - II_Bog_E1_1 | ecosystem: Environmental > Terrestrial > Soil > Wetlands > Peat | place: Sweden: Abisko...
TATTATAAAAAGGTTGTACCCCCCCCCCCCCCCCCCTAACCAATGTTGTACCCCCCACCCCTTAAACAAGCACCCAACCTTCCAGAAATAAAAACAATTAAAATAAATACTTGATAAAATAATTTCTCCCCTCTGAATATCGTCTACAGATCAAATAACATTCCTTATCCTGTACTTCAACACCAAAGAGATTGAATCCCTTCTTAAGTTCATTAATACTGACCTGTCCAGTTTTATCCGCGTCAAATAATTCCAAGACCTCTGTTACATTGAAATCGTACCTTTTCAGCAACGCAGCTCTGGCCTTTTCAATTTTGCTGAAAAATTCTCTAATCCCCTTAAAAAGCGAAATCAACTCATCAGAAAAATCTATCTCGATCTTCTTGATTTTCTGTCCTTTTCCCAATTCCGATAAGAACTCCTCCAAATCGACATTGCAATCTCCATTTCTATCGAAACGTCGAATTAGAGCGAATATCTCTGAACTTGAAGCCACAAATCCTGTTTCCTGAAGGAAATTTCGAAAATCACTTTCCTTCAAAAGGTCATCCTTATCATAATCCATATGTTTGAACAAGAGTTTCAGGTTATCATCTTTTTTCTCAAAGAACTTCTTCGCATCACGCCATTCTTTTTCCGCTTCAAACATGAACTCGAAAATCTTCCCTATGACAAATTTATAATTCCCTTCATTTTTTTTCTATATAAACACCCTTTTTTTTGTTATAAAAATTCAATTAAATTACTGAGAGAGCGCCTGGTTGGAACACTAATTTCGAATAAAGTTGCATGTCACTAGGGAAAATAATCTTTTTGAACTCAATCTTTGTTAATTTTCCATCATCCTTTATGTTAAATGTCTGAAATAACATCATCAAGTCTTCATCTTGAGCTTTCACCTCAAAAACTTCATTGACCCCCCTTTTGAATTCTTGAAAACTAATAGCTCCACTTTCATTATCATCGAATAATTTATACACCTTTTCGAATTCAAAATCCTTCATTTTCATCAGATCCGCTTTCTTTTGTTCAATGCCCTTTTCAAATTCCATCTGTTTCTTTATGATCTCGATGAATTTCTCCAATTGCTTGATCACTGGAGGTGAAGCAGTAGTTGTCAATTCCTTCACAAATTCAGTGAAACCTGCTTGATCCTTCTTTTTTTCATCGAAACGATGGAAAACAAATTCGACCTCATCACTTGATGCGAACATGCTGTTTTTCTCTAGAAGTTGTTTCAAATCAGCAGATTCTATGTCATCATTTTGATCAGTATCTAGGAATTTAAAGAGCGTCTTGAGGTTTGTTCTTCTTAATTGTAGCTTTTTCTTCAATTTCTCCCAACAAATCTCGAGTCTTAAATGAGTATCAAGCAATTCTTTACAAAGTTCAAGAGTTTCTTGCTTGAAGATAAATTCGGGGTTTTTGTCTTTTTGGAGTAATTTGTTCCTCATAAACCCAGATTTAGGGAGAAAAAGAGTCTCGAATTCCTGAGGGTCAAGCCTATCGTTTTGGGAATGTTGTCGGATCACCAAATAAGAGTCTTTTTCTGTTGCTGGAACCCCGAGATTCGTGAGTCCCTGGCGAAATTCTTTCAAAGTGATCGCATTGGAACGGTTATCATCGAATTTATGATAGATTAGATCGATATGAAAATCCGCTGTGAAAGCCAATTTTTCTTTGAGTTTTTCAGCGTCTCTTAATAAAATTATCTGTTCTTTAAGAGAATTAATAAAGATTTCGAAATCAGTCTTTAGGGTCCGAGTTGGGTCCTTGAAAAAATTCCCATGTGTATTTTCAAAATTGTCTGGGTTTTCTTGAGCGATGGCCAATTTTATTTGTGAGGGCTCATATAGAGGCATGATAGGGGGCGGAGTGATATATATGGGTGGTTGAGGTTGAGGCAATGGATGATCAAAATATAGAGGAGGAGGGGGGTATTCTGGTAATTCTTGGTGATAACGTTGTGACAAGGTGTTGGAATAACGAGGGTAATAAGAATAGGAAGCCTGAAGTTGAGAGGAATAAGGCTGCTGCTGAGAGGAAAAAGACAGCTGCTGAGAGGAAAAAGGCTGCTGCTGAGAGGAAAAAAAAGGTCTATAATAAGACATGTGTATGGTGATTTCAATAAAATTTCAAAATTGGGTAGTTAATTATTAAATTTTCTTTGAATTTTTAGGAAATTATAAGAAAATCCTTCAGAAAAGACAATATATTTAAATTTTTTTGGAAATTATAAGAAAATCTATAGAAAAGACAATATATTTAAAAATTATTTCATAACAAAATTAAAACATTATTCATGATCTCGGCCAATAAAGAACCCACAAAATCAGAAGAACAAATCCCCGAATGCGATTGGTTTACTGAAAACTTTTACACCAGACCCTCCAAGATAAAATTTCTTGGAAAAGGAAGCTTCGGAAAAGTTTTCCATGTAATTTCTCGAGAAGATAAGAGCCATAAAGCTCTCAAAATCCAAATTTTTACCTCAGAATCCGAATATAAAGACTCTAAACAAGAAATCAAATTAACAAAGAAACTCAATCATAAAAATATTATAAAAATCGAGGATTATCATTGCGAAAAACTTGCAAATGGCGTTTATGCAATTTATATCGTCTTAGAATTGGCTCAGGGCAGTCTACAAGCTGAAATTTCCAAAGGGATCCTCAGAGATCAAATCTCATATTATAATAGTATCAATCAATTGGTTCAAGCGATAAAATATTGCCACGAAAAAAATATTGTTCATTTTGATTTGAAGCCTGATAATATATTGATTTTCGCTGATGATTTGCTAAAGGTGGCAGATTGGGGTGCTGCGAAGCCAGGACTTTCAAAGGGAACTTTAACCTTCAAAGATTATAATTTAGGATGCACTAAAGTCTTTGCAAGTCCTGAACTCCTTGAAATAATTGAGCAAAATGTCGAGAATTTTGAAAACTTACAGAAGAATTGGCAGAAAATGGATGTTTATGCCCTGGGAGTGACTTTGCTAAGTTTTTTAGGTCTTTCACAGCAAAAAATCGTAAATATCAAATCAAAACATGGGAAAAAATATGATGATTTATTGGAAGTTAATCTAAAAGAATTGATAACTCAAAGAAATTTCCAACAGGAATGGATTGACTTATTTAAATATATGCTCGCTTATGAGCCTCAAAATAGATTCACAATTGACAAAGTTGCTGAGTATTTAAAATCAATGAGCTTTATTAACAATCAAATGGATTTAGTCCGACATTTGATGTCAACGACTGGCACATTGGATCTGCTTTTCGTCTTGGACACAACAGGAACTATGGATTATTATATGGAAGCCGTTTTGAAGTCATTGAACAACATTCTTATTAACATGAAACAATCTACTAACAAAAGAAAAATCAATATTGGCTGTTTATTTTATAAAGATCTAAAGGGGAAACCAGTGAAATTGAATTCAGATGAAGTAATTCCTAAAGAACTCTTAAAAGAAAAAATGAAAGAAGAAGAAGATCCGAGATTTTTAACTTTTTTAAAAGGACTTGAAATTTATAACGATTATATCAATTATTTACAATTTACACCATCAATAGAAATTATTGAGAAAAAATTAAAGGAATTAAAATATTGTTGCTTTGGAGGTGATGATTATTGTGAAGATCTAGTGGAAGCTTTGAAGGCCTCAATGGAAATGAATTGGACTTATCAAAGCACTTTTAGAATCATGGTGATCATCACAGATGCCCCTCCTCATGGGAAATCTTACTATGAATTGGCATATGATAATTACCCTGAAAAAGATAAGCAATTTGATAATTTGGAAGAAACTGTGAGAAGATTAGTTAAGATGAAAATCGGGATTTTGATCATTGAAATTGATAAACGAACGAAACGCATGAACGAAATAATTGAGAAGATCTGCAAGAAAGAAAACGGGTTTTTTCAAAAAGTGGTGTTGGAAGAGATGAAAGACCCTGAATATATGAAACAATTTTTTGAAACTGAAGTCATAAATGAAATCGACTCAATTTTTAAAGATCAATGGAACATTTTTTTGGAAAAGAAAATCAAAGACAATATCAATTGGGAGATGCAAATCGATTGGGAAAAGGAATTTGATCCCGAAAGCATCAAAGAAATTAAATTCCAGGTTTATGATTTTGAATTGGTCAAAGATTCGTTGGATTTTAATAATTTAAGTCTGTTAAGAATGGAAAATGATAGGTCTTCGAAATGGAATGCCTCAGTTAGCAAGAAGAGAGTTTTAGAGGGAAATTTAAGGAATATTCATTTGATGTTGACTCATAAGAGTCAATCAAAATATGTGATCAAATTGCCCAAAGATGGCTCTTATAATATGATAGAAGAATTGATGGATGATTGGAAAAATTACACGGTTTCTTATTTTGTGGCATCAAAATTTAAAAAGGAACTCAAGATCAAAGGCATCAATCTTATGAAAAATTTGGATTTTTTGAATCTGATAATCCTTGAATCAGAGGATCCTTTCAAGGGGTCGAGATTTTTCGCTTGTGAAAAGTTTCTTGATGGGATATTTTTGAAATATAATTCAAATCTAGGCTGGGTTCTAAAGCCTAAAGATAAAATTGATTTTGATGTGAACGATTTAGTTCAGGCTTTTTCACATTATTCTTTCCAAATGTCCAAAGGAAAATTGGTCATTGTAGATATTCAAGGCGTTCAGAACGTGATGACAGATCCAGCCATTCAATCCATGGAACAAGCTTTTGGATCCACTGATTTGGGGAGATATGGTATTTATAAATTTTTGAGGGGGCATATATGTACAAAATTCTGCAAAAAGCTTGAGTTAAATGATATCTCAGAGGAAATTGAATTAGTTGAGGCTCAAGATAAAAAATTAGAGGAGGCAAAGTTTTCATCTAAAAAAGGAAAAAATGTTGGGAAAGAAGAGGAAGAGAAAAAATTCAGTTCAAAAGCTGAACCGATAGAAAAAAAAAATGGGAAATGGTTAAAAGAAAAAAATGCAACTATAAAGAATTTCTCTTTATATAAGGAATTCAAACTGGATTCTGACCCATGTGAAGACCGTCTAAATAGTTATTATGATTATTTCGAAAAAGGAAAAAATATTGGGTTTGTGGATATCACCACAACAGGAGATATGATGAGGGTAAATAAAAATCTGGATTTAGTTGCTCGACTAATCCTACGGAACGATATAAACTTTGAGGAAACTAACTTAAAATTGTTAAAAGAAGAGTTTTGGGATAATCTGTATAACGTTGAGGAAAAATATAGGAGAATATATAACCTACACAAAATTGAATATTAAAACAGGTGATTATTCAAGTGTTTATTATATTAGCTATTGAAAAAAAATTATGAAATGAATACTTTTTCAAATTTGCTCTTGATTCCAATTTCTAAAATTGAATTTTGAATTTTTTTTATTTCTTGAGCATTTCCCGAAGTTGAAGTTCTGACCTATATTTTCATTCAAAATTAATATTTTTTTTTTTTACATATTCGTTCAAATTTCATTTTAATTTTCAAATTTTTTAAAATTCATGTTTTTTTTTAGCTTTATAAAAGAAGATTCCCTTAAATCTAAAACAAAAATTAAGGTCCTTTAAAAAATCCCTCTCAAATTTTAAAACAATGTCCTGGAATATCTGTTCCATTTCTGGCAATCCAACTGAAGAACCGGTGATTTCTAAAAAAACTGGTCATCTTTTCGAAAAGCGCCTCATCACAAAATATATTGAGTCTACCGGTGAATGTCCTATCACTCATCAACCAATGACGCTCGAAGATGTGATTACTTTGCAAATTAACAAGAGTGTCAAGCCCCGTCCAGTTAATTCCACAAGCATTCCCAATCTCATCACGATTTTCCAGAACGAATGGGATGGCTTAATGCTTGAGACATTTTCTTTAAAAAGCCATTTAGAAACAGTTCGACAAGAGTTATCCCATGCTTTATATCAACATGATGCAGCGTGCAGAGTGATCGCAAGATTAATAAGAGAACGAGATGAAGCAAGAAGTTTGTTGGCCCAGAAAGGACTTGAAGAAAATAATGGTGACACCAAGAACAAAAATGAAAAGGGAGGGCTTCAAAAAATTATGAGCACCATCAATGACAAAGCAGTTGAGCTGAACACAATGAGAAAAAATAGGAAAAAAAACGCTGAGACTTTCTTCGGGAACTTCCCAACTCCAGAGGTGGAAATTTTTGCTTTTTATTTTTTTTTGAAAAAATTGAAAAAAAAATAAAATTTTTCTCCAGGCGTTGGCCAACTTCCATATGAAATCAAGCGTAGCCCTACATTCAACGACCAAGCCTGGGATATTAGCTTTGGGAATCCATCCTGAAGATAATAACTTTTTAATCACAGGAGGAAATGATGCTCATGCCATGATTTATGATAATTCCGACTCGAAGGTCAATTTTTTTTTATTTTTTTTTTAGTTAAATGTCAAAAGATCATCTCTTCCTTCACAAAACATCATAAAAAAATTAATGATGTTTTATTTGTTCCCAATACATCAAATTTGTCGGCAATGTCAGCTTCTGATGATCATTTAGCTTATTTTTTCGATGTCAATACTGAGACTAAAGAAACCAAGGTTCATTATACCATCACTCATAAGAAGGAAATCTTCTCTTTGGCCTTGCATCCATTAAATCAGCTTGTGTTTGCAGCATCGAAGGATAAAACTTGGAGCTTCCATGATTTAGAGAATCAAACCTGCCTTATGATTAATGAAGATTTCGCCAATTCTGATTTCAATTTGAGGTTGATTTTTTTCTCATTTTTCTTTTAAATTTTCAAAAGTTCTTTGAAAATTCACCCGGATGGTCATATTATGGCTTTTGGAACCACATCTGGTGTTGTGAAATTATGGAATATTACTGAAAATGCTTTGGCTGAGAGTTTAGAAAGCCATAAAGTTTTGCAATTTCTTTTTTTATTCATATTTTAAAAATCTTTTAGGGTGAAGTGAATTCTTTAGTGTTTTCCGAAAATGGTTTTTATTTTGCAACTGGAAGCTCACAACAAGGAACTGTCAATATTTGGGATTTGAGAAAATTGTCGATCGTGCAAACTTTATTGCAAAATGAAGCCGATCATTTCAAATTCAGTTGCATGGAATTCGATGGCTCCGGACAGTTTTTGACAATAGGAAGCGTTGCGGGAACGATTAAGGTTTTCAATACAAAGACATGGGAAAGTTTCACGAAGTTTGAATCCCATAAGGATTCTGTCACAAGCATTAGGTATTTTTTTTTGAATTTTTTAATAAATCTAATATAAACTTCTAAAAAGATTTGCAACAAACGATCAGTTTATGGCTTCAACTTCTCTGGATAGACATTTGATAACTTATGCACGATAAAAGAGAGGGAATTTGTTAGAACTATCTCATAAGGAGAATGAAATATTTTTAAAAATATGTGGAAAAAAAAAAGTGATTTTGGAAAAAAATACATATTTTTATTTAAAAATCAAAAATTTAAAAATAAAAATTAGCTCTCTTGAAAAAATGCAAAATATTTTGAATGAAACTTGGCTCTATTACGAGCGACTAGTGAAAATCATGAAAATTGGAAACAAAAATGTTTTCTAAATAATTAATGAGGTCCCCCCAAATAAAATTTATTTATAGGGACAAACTTTAAACAAACTCTTCCTGGACTTGAAATCGATATATGTAACAAAAAGATGATTTTTTTAAAAAGTTTTTGTTTTTTAGGACAATTTTACAAGACAAATGCAAAATTTGGCTGAAGGCTTCCATGTATTTGTTTTATTCTCAGAATAAGAACAATAATAATTAAAACAGAATGAAATATCAAAAGAAACTGCGGACGAGAATGATAGTTTGATTGTTTGTTATCAATATTTATCCAATTATATCCTGAAACTAACAAGTAATTCGACCAATTTTTCGCGAAACCTTCAAGCTGAAATCATTGAACCGTTTAACATGGTGTTGCAAAATTTCTCAAATACAAATAAAGATATCAGTTCTTCAACATCTTTAGTAAATTTCTAAAACCTCGAAAATTCCTTAATGTATTTACAAAAGTTCCTCAAAAATATTGAAACTTCGGTCAAAAACTCCAAAAAATGGCAAGACAAATATTACAAATCATCTCGAGCGGTTGAGAAATCAGAGGAAGTTCTAGATAAAATTAAGAAAAAAACAGACAAAACTGAATCCTATAAGGAAGAGCTTTCCAAAGCCTCTAGTTTATAACCTTATTATTTCCTCTTTTTAAATTTTTTTTCTCTTAGATAATATGACTAAATTAAAAATCGAAGTGCAAAGCAATGAAAATGGATACAAAACTGCTTTAGTAAGTAAAATTTTATTTTCATTTTCTTTAATTTTTAATAAAGATGGAATCCAATAAAAATTGGGCAAATTTCGATTCTCGCCTTTTAGATTACTTTCATAAATTCGATTCGAATAACGAAAGTAGGGCGTCTTTCAGTAGATTTTCCATAAATCGAGTGATTAAGCTCTTCACACATTTTAATCCGAAATTTGAAGATATCTCCGAGGAAAAGCTCAAAGAACAAGAAGAGAAATTCCTCAATGTTCCACAGGAAAGTGTTTTGAAATTAATAATGAAAGGGAAACAATCGATTTTTCTAAACCTGGTGAAAAAAGAAGAGTTTTTATCATATGAAAATTGGAAAAAATATCAAGATTTATCCTTTTACGTTGAGCCGATAACCATGGAGCAAAAATATAGAGAATTTTCTGATACCATTTTCAAATTATTGCAGATGGATTCATTCGAAATTACAAGAAGAAAGTCAGATAATATCAATGAAGAGAAAATGAAAGCGCAAGACGGCTTAAGGAAAAAAAGCATTGATCTGGAGAAACTTGAAAAAAACACGACTGTCACTGTAAAATGGATTGAAATGGAGGAAAAATTGAGTTTTTATTTACCAAATGATGATTTCCGAAAAGTTTTCTTGGAGTTTTTGGCGGAACAATTGAAGGAAAAGTCGTATTTGAGCATGAATCATAATTCTTTTTTGAGGATTATCAACATCTTTAAAGATTTAATAAAATGTTTCTTATTTTTTCAATTTTTGTTTTTATTTTTAATTTTCTAGATGAACAAGAGAGGAAATATATTGATTATGAAACGCTTTATAACATTTTATTAATATCATCAAGAATTTATGAGCAGGTATTATAGAAATTTTAAATAAATTTTATTTTGAAACTTTAAAAATTTTTTAAATAGAATGAAAAACGATTTTCAGAGTATCTTTCGACCTATATTTCGAATTTTGCAATTTGGGAACAAAATGACTTTTGGGAGAAAATTTTCTTGATTATCTTGGAGAAAAAAAGTATTTTCTTAGAAAAGAAAAAACAAGCAGAATCGGCTTTCAATCTGAATAATTTCAACAAAATGCTAAAGGATTTTTTGAAAAATACGAAGCAAATGAACGAGGTTCAAATGACCGAAAAGGATATAAAACTGCTGGCTTTGGAAGAATTGAATTTCCTTATGATAAACATAAATTTGAAATCTGAATTGGCAATAGACTTTCTCATAGATATGGCTCAGAAGTAACTATAACTATAAGAAACCTTTTTATGATCAAGTAAAAAAATGTTTAGAAATCATTTAGATTATGCAAATATGATAAAATTGCTGGAGAAGCAAGAAAATAAAAGATTTTCAGATTTGAGAAAGAATTTTGAAGGCGGAACTCCGAAAAATCAATCCAGAAAAATGAAGCTCCATAAGGATCTTGATGAATATAAGGAATTATACCCTATAAAAAGAGCATTAGCTTATCTATCTGTGGCAGATCAGCCCATTAAATTATTGGCTGTCTGCAAAAGCTGGAAACAAAGTTTAAGGAAAAAAGTGTCCAAAATTTATTTGATCAAATTTCAAAATGAAAAAGTTTTAAAAAATCACAGAGTGCCTATGTGGCTTACCTTCTTGATTCCAGAAGTAAATTTATTTTTACAATTTATATAATTTTGTTGAGCTAGAAAATCGAAATAAACTATTTGATGTTGAAATCACAATTAAAAAATAATACAAATCAAGTTGATCAAATAATCGGTTTAGATGTTCAAAGATCCTTGTTTTTACACCATGAAAAAATTGATCAAAAAGTGAATTTTAATTATTTTTTTTTTTTATTTTAATTAAATTTCAAGATTTTGGAGGATTTGTTGAAGGTATATGCTTTTAACAACAGCGAGGTTTCATATTGCCAAGGAATGAACTACATTATGGGTTTTTTATATCATAACATCCGAGAAGAAAGCACAACTTATCTCTTTTTCAATGTAATTCTTGAGAAATATTTTTCAAAGATGTTCGGCAAAGAGTTCGCGCAATTGAAATTGCTATTTTACCAATTTGATAGATGTTTGGCTCTCTTCATGCCAGAACTATCAGAACATTTAAAAGTTATCATAATTCACATATATAACTTTTAAATATAATTTTTTTAGTTGGAAAGACTGGATTCGAGCTTTTTCACTGCTCCATGGTTCCTGACCGTTTTCACTAATGTGTTTCAATATACTTTAGACTCATATATTTTAAATCAAATTTGGGATGTTTTTGTCTGTGTAAATCTAAGCTTTTTTTATATATAAAATTAAGAATTAATTGAAGGAAGGATGGAAAGGAATTTTCAAGGCATGCATCTTCATTTTGAAAAATTATGAAAATAAAATTCTTGCAATGAGTTTTGATGATATTTTAAATTTTTTAACAGATATTCCAAAAAGCGAATTATTTCGTGTTTCCTTTAGTGAAACTGAAATGGGGAATATCAAAGAAGAACATTTGTTCCTTGGAAATCTAAAAAAAGAAATTGTTAATATAAAAATAACAAATTCTTTATTGAAAAACCTTGAGAATGATTATGACAAGTGCATTTCCAAAATATCAAGGAAATTGGAATATTTCAAGCATTGACAAATTTAAATTACCTAAGATTTTTTTTTTAAAATCAAATAATTATAATTTTGATTTAATAAAAAAAAATCTAAAAACGAGTTTTTTT
>Ga0302186_10003713_pt1 | contig 11039 bp, 15 predicted proteins | sample II_Bog_E1_2_FD_198782 | JGI IMG/M metagenome (GOLD analysis project Ga0302186, IMG submission 198782) | Peat permafrost microbial communities from Stordalen Mire near Abisko, Sweden - II_Bog_E1_1 | ecosystem: Environmental > Terrestrial > Soil > Wetlands > Peat | place: Sweden: Abisko...
ATAATAATGAAAAAAATTAAAATAAAAACGTTTTAAATTTTTATTTTTTTTTATATATTTTCATAATTTTACCAAAAATAAAAAATAAATTTAAATTAAAAAACGGATAAATATATTTTGTTTTTTTAATTAAAAAAATATCCATCCCGTCAAAAAAACTTTGGGTGTTTTTATAATTATTTACGAAAAAAAAAATTAAAAAAATTTAGAAATTATGCTTTTCTTATGAAAAAAAATCAAATTAGAACATTTTTTAGTTGTTTAGTTAACAAGCAGCCTGATAAAATGAAAACGAGTTCAAAATTTAAAAAAATCTAAATTAAAACTCAAAACAATTTATCCATTGACCATGTCTCGGACTGTATTCCAGAAGATATTTAACCTCAGTCTCCTCCTTCAAAGTTTGTAGCAATATCTCCATTTTGAAATTCTGCTCTCCATAATTCCCTTGGAATTCCAAATCCACAGAAAATGTATCTGGTCTTTCGAAGTTCATGGATGGATCATGGAAAAACATTGGTTCTTTTTCCAATTTGATGGGTTTCTTTTTATAATCTACTGTAATAGACCGATAGATGGTATAAGGGCAGTTATCTTTATCGATTCCCCTGAACAAAATCCCTTCCTTTTTATTTATTGTCGTTCTTTTGACACTTAGTCTTCTCGTAAGAATGAATTCCGGGATTTCAAAATCCATTTTTTTCATGACTTTTTCAATAAAAACATCACAAAGAGCGTTCACTCGTAAACTGGCTACGTTATCCAAAGGAGTTTTTTGTAAATTCACAATCACTAAATTCTTCTTTCTTTCCCCAACAAGTTCAGGGATATTAGCAGCTGGGGTCACTCTTAATGAGCTTCCCATAGCTAAGCATAGATCAGCCTCTTTTGCATGTGCGAAACTTTCATTTAATTCTTTCTCTGGAAGGTTCTCCCCGAAATTTATGATACTATCATATAATTCTCCTTTGCAAGCTGGATTATCACATTTTCTTGTTGTTTTATGGTCAAAGACTTTCATGGCTGTTCTGCAACGGAAATCCCTCATGTATTTTTTCTTGCATTTGGCACAGATTTCCAAATTTGTATTTCCATGTAACTCGGCGAGCTTATCGACTTCAAAGCCGCTTCTTCTATGGAGACCATCCACATTTTGACTTACTAGATATTTTAAAAAGCCTTTTCGCTCCAATTGAACAAGTGCCATATGGCATTTTGTTGGTATTGCCTGTAACATGCTTGTTTTAACTACTTTTTTGTCGGATTTATGCTTGGTGGCTAGTTTTTCCCAACATCCAGGACCTGTTGGGAGGACAGTGTTTATTCCGCTTCTGAAATCTGGGATACCTGCTGAAGTGCTGATTCCTGCCCCTGTGAAAGCTATGAAATGCTTTGATGATTTTAACATCTCGACAAATTTGTCGACTTTTTGATCAAGGACGTCTTCAGGGTCGAAAAACTCTTTCTTTTCAGCATCAGTTTTATGTGCGGTTTCCATTTATTGATTGGTAAAGGTTTTGAGATCTTTTAAGTTGGAATTGATGTTTGAATATAAATTTTCAGAAAGGAAACTCTCTATTTATGAATGGAAATTTGGATTTCTGATAAAATCCAAACAACGTTTGGGCTTATTCTGTCTCAGAAAGTATCAGCTATTAATTTGAGAAATTTTTTATAAATTTAAAAGGAAAGATTTTTGAAAATTAATTGTAAAACATATTTCTTAAGGAATTGGATTTTTTTAACTCATTTCTGTTGCCCCATGAATGAATTTTATTGAATAAAAAAAAAAAATTGAGTCTTATTATTTATTTAGTGAAGGTTCTTTCATCATTTCGAATGAATTCGGACTTTCAGCAGTGATATCACATTGTTTTTTTTATCAAACTTCCCCATTTTTTCAATTTGCACTTCTTAAATAAAATCATTCCAATTGAGAAATGAATCAACCCAACCAAAAGACATCCTAACACATAAATATAAGACATAACATCCGTCCATTTCAATACATTATAAACTGTATCGAAATTAATGCAAAACACAACAATGACATTATTAATGAGGTATGCAATCGCCATAAAAGCTATTATTATTAAATGTCTAACTCAATGAAATTAAAAATATTCTCAATCCAAAGCAAAGTCAAACAAATTCCATGCACCAAAACATTTGTTGTATAATAAAAACTGGTTTTCTCATCAGTTGAAGTTGGATAAACAGCAAACCAAAACATTAGGACAATTGCAAACTCTAAAGAAAATGCTGTTTCAAATAATATATGAGCCGCTCTTGATAAATGGCTATCTTCATTCTTAGAATCTTGATAAAAACCTTGAATATGCAGAATATTGTCTAATAAGAGAGTCAAAAAAGTTAACATAGTCAGGATTTCTCCCCAATAGGTCAAATACATGAAGTCTTTATAGAAAGAACCACGGTTTATATTGCTCTGGGTGTAAATTCCGAAGCTGAAAAGAAATAGAAACATTCTCAAAAATACGAGAAATTTGTTGGAAACGAGGAAACTTTCGTGAAGGCAAACTTCACGATCTGGAGGCCAGAAGAATTCTCTGATACCGAGACAACAGTTTTTCATTTTTTTGTGACCAAATAAAATTTATATGGAAAACAAATGGTCTGGTTAAATTTTGCAAAATAAACCCAACCCAATTTATATTTCTAAAATGAGGGATTTTTATATCGAAATTTTGGAATTTTTTTTTAATTAATGAAGAGAAAAAAAAAATTCAAGGCTCAAAATTTTGCTATATGATTTGATTTTTTTCATTAATTTTAAAAAATTTGATATGATTTTTATTCCGAAAATTTATTTATTCTCTCTTTATTTTTTAAGTGAAGGCTTTCTTTCCATCTCGAAAGAACTAGGGCTTCCAGGTGCCATATCATATGATTTTTTAATCAAACTTCCCCATCTTTTCACCTTCCATTTCCTAAATAAAAACCATCCGATAAAAAAATGAAGAAACGAGACCAAAATACATCCTATCACATAAATATACGATAAGACATCTGTCCATGTCAGCACTGTATAAACATAATCAAAGTTAATACAAAACACCACAATGGCATTATCAATCGAATAAGCAATCGCAAAAATCACTAGTATGATAATATGTCTTGGGAAAAACTCAATGAAATTAAAAATATTCTCAATCCAAAGCAAAGTCAAACAAATTCCATGCACCAAAACATTTGTTGTATAGTAAAAACTTGTTCTGGCATCGGTTTGGGTTGGATACACAGCAAACCAAAATAATAATACGATTGCCAGTTCATAAGAAAAAGCTATTTCAAATAGCAAATGTGCCGCTCTTGATAAATGGCTCTCTTCATTCTTTAACTCTCGATAATAACCTTGAATATGCAGAATATTGTCCACTAATAAAGTTAAAAAAGTGGACATTGTAAGAATTTCTCCCCAATATGTCAAATACATGAAATTTTTATAGAAAGAGCCAACATTAATGTTGGTTTGGGTGTAAATTCCAAAGCTGAAAAGAAAGAGAAACATCCGTAAAAAAATGAGAAATTTGTTGGAAACAAGGAAACATTCGTGGAGGTAAAGTGGTCGATCTTTAGGCCAAAAATATTCTTTTATTCTTAGAGTACAGTTTTTCATATTTTTTTCCAGAATTTATTATTTTTTAGAAAAAAGTTGTTTTTTTTATTTTTTAATATATTTAAATATGGAAAAAGAAAAGCCTTCTTAAAGTTCATCATTTTTTTATAGGAGCGTTTTTAATTTTTTTCTAGTAGGAATCTGTTTTAGTTAATATTAAAAATCTCAGAAAAAAAGAAAATTTCTGTTAAAATTACTATTTAACTAATCATATTCCCAACTGAATCATCATTCTTTCAAGATTTTTCTCCTGTTTTCTAAATTTTAAAAAATAGTTTAAAATCAGCAAAAAATTGCTCCAAAAAATCTTTTCTTAATAATTTATGAATTTTCTTACTCTGATAATTCCTGAATTCTAGCTTGGGCCTTCGCCCTTTCCATTCCAAAGATCTTTTCTAATCTCTTCTTTTCCTTTGGATCAGTGACTTTTTTCATGGTTTCCTCTCTATTGGCTTCACTGCCTTGTTCTTCTTCAAGCACTAATAACATTTCATGGTTTTGTTGCATTTTAAAGTTCTCAAGTTTTTGTTTCATTTCCTTGTCATTAACATTTTCATTGTTTTTCCCTCCTCTGAATTCATCTTTCAAGCTTTGTTTTTTCGGGTTAGTCTTATTATATTCAAGACTTTTTGTTGGTTTCATAGGTTGTTGAGTTTGATTAAACTTGGGTCTTTCCATATTGCTTTCTGTGTTTCCTTTTTCTTGTTGTGACTTATTTTGACTGTGGTCTTCATAAATGGAGCTGGGATCCAGCTTTTTTTATATTAATTTTATCATAAATAATGTACACGTATTTTACTTTTCCCATTTTAATTTTGCCGAATTTCTCCATGATTTCCTGTTTATTTTTATCTATTTCTTGTCTTAATCTAAGTCTGGTTTCTAAAAGGTTTGCCTTTTCTTCTTTGATAGCTTCATTTTTCACGTTATCCCTTAAAATCTTATCCATGATTTTCTCCCTTTGATAATCCTGCATCTTCATGATCCTCTCAACATTTTCTCTTCTATCGGTTCTTTTCAAAACATCGATGTTATGCTTCTCTTTCAAATCCATGGTCTTTCTCATTTGCGATCTCATCACCTTTTCATCAGTTTCCTCCATCTTTGATAGATAAAATAGCCGTCTCTCCTCCATTTGCTTATCATTGTTTTCTTTCACAGATCTACGTTTGGCTTCTTTATCTAAATCTTCTTGTCTTTTACGTTCAGCGTCAGCTTTTGACATTTCTTCTAATTTCCATTTCCGTTCAGCTGCTTGAGCTTGAGATTCATAAAAATCTTCTCTTCGTTTTTCTTCTATTGCTACATTAGAATTAAGCACTTCTTTGATATGTTGGGATTTTATCTCTGCTAATTGTTTTGATTCGTACTTTTTCTTTTCGCGGTCTTGTTCGAAAAGCTGGCGTTTTTCCTCGGTGATTCTTTGTTTTTGAAGGTATTCCTAAGAAAAAAATAATTAGATAGGTGGAGGATCGAAAAGAGACTTCGCGTTTGCGTTGGATGTCCTCATCGTTCTTTTGCTTAGCAGTTCGGAGCATTTCTTCATGTTGTTCTCGAATCAGGCGTGCCTCTTCTAATTTTATAGCTTGTTGTTGTGCCAGAAACTAAGAAAAATAATAAGTTATATTAATTTTTTAAGATAATTTTAAGAATATATATTAAATGTAAATTTATTAATAATTAAATCTTATATATGATATGATCTTTTAGTAAAATTCTGATAAAAAAAAAAACTAAATTACCAATAATTCCACCATGAAAAATGAAAATTTACCAAAGAATAATATGAAATAAAAAAAATGTGGCGGAAAACAAAAAAATTTAATATTTTGTCAAATAAATAAAACTTCAAACCTCTTTTCTGGCCCTATCTTTTTCTTCCATTTCCATTTTTTTCTGATCAACTGCTTCTTGTTGTTTTCTGAGCAGATTTTCTGTTTGCTTCTTAAACTCTTCTTGTTTCAATTTTTGTTCCTCTTCTCTATTCTTAGATTCCCTCATTCGTTCTATTTCCCTTTGTTTCTCACCTCTTTGCTTCTCCTGTTCCTTTTCATAAGCATCCTGCGTTTTTCTCTTTTGTGCTTCAGTTTCTTCTTCGATTTTCCTTTGTTTTTCAAATTCTTGTTGTCTTTTTATTTCTTCTAGCTATAGAAATTTTTAAACAATCTATTTATTTGCAAAAATTACTTCTTTTCTCTTTTTAGCCAGTTCTCTTTCACGTTCTCTCTCTCTTTCCTTTTGAGAACTGAGTTTTTCATCATTTTTTTTTCTAATTTCCGCCATCTTCATCTCATATTCCATCATTTGTTCTATTTCCTTTTGCTAAAAAAGGCAAATCAATTTTTTCTTTGTAAAACATGTGTTTTTTACTTGCTTTAATTTCATTTTCTCAAGTTGTTTCTTCTCCTTTTCGATCAATGTGGATTGAAACATTTGCTTGGAACCGCTGCCAGACCCTCCTTGTTTCACTGATTCAGCTTTTCCGAATTGACTGCCTCCTTTTTTCGTTCCTTCTGAGTTAAAATTCCATAAGCCTTGTCTTTCTTCTTCTATTAATTGTTGCCTTTCCTAAAGTGAAAATTATTTGAATTTCTAAAATATATAGAAAACTTCAAGTAAAATTTTGATTTTTTCCCTTCTACGATCCTCAAAATGACGGGCCCTTTGTTCCATTGTTGTCTTGTCGATGTCTTTTTCCTTATAGAGGCTTTTGATTTCATCGATTGAACGAATAATTAGCTCTTTGGCATGAATGCCTTGACGACGACAAGCTTCTATGGAACGAGGACTAGGATAGGATTAGATTGATTAGGTAAGAAGGAAAATGGAAGGAAACCTTGTGAGGATTGGTTCCCTTTGAGAAGACTGGTCGAAGTTTTCAAGAGAAATGAGGTTCATTTGAAAAAAAATCAAACTGTTATAAAAAACTAAATAAGAATAATAGTTGAAATTTGTTCCAATTAAGAAAAGAAGAAAATATAATTAAAAATACGTTTTTAATAATGCAAAATCTGATTTAAGAAGAAATTTTTTCAAACTTCATAATCAACCACAAATTGGGTAAAATATAGAAAAAAAAGAAGAAAAAATTTTACCGTAAAACCTCTATATTTCTGTTTTTTTATATTTTTGTTTTTTTTAATAAAAAAATGAGAATTTTATTTAATTGATTATTTTTTTTTTTTAATTTGCAAATTTAATTTGATTATAAAAAACAAACCAAAAATTGAGTTTTTCGTTTTATTAAAAAAAGTCTTATATTTTTTATGAAAAAGAGCGAGAATAGATTCATAAACAGCAATATCTATGATTTTCCAAATTTTTGTATTGCAATTTCTATTTCCAACCCAAAGCTGCTGTAAATTTCTCTAAGTTTTTCTCTTGAATTCTTGAAATTTTATTAAAAAACATTCATATTTTAATAATCGTAAATGAAAAATACGCCGATAATTCTTGAATTCTGCTTAAAGCTTTGCCTCTCTTCAAAGCACTAATAGTTTCAAGTTTTTTCCTATCCTTTGAATCAATGGTTTTTCTAAGCAATTCTTCTCTATTTGCTTCATTCAGTTGTTCTTCTTGTAAAACCATGAGCATTTCATGATTTTGTTCTTGTTTCAAATTATCAATTTTCTGTTTGATTTCCTTTTCCGTCATGGTTTTAAGGTTTTCTTTCAAACTGACTTTCTTTTTAAATTCTTCTTTTATAGGTTCGGGTGGTTTGGTTTTCTCTTTATTTTCTTTACTTTCAACGTTCTCAATGGGTTTTTCAGGAGGTTTTGTGGGATTTTCAATCGAAACGTCAGGGATCGTTTTGGGAAGGGATTGCGATTTTGGATCAGTCTTCGGGTTTGGTTTTGGATTATAAGCAGTTTTGATATTTATGTTTTTTTTGGCTTGAGTCGTTGAATTCATTGGGTTTAATACAAGAGATTTTGAACTAGTGTTGAGATTCAAGAATTGGGTTTTACTTTGGGAAAATTCCTCATTTATAGCAGAAGGATCAAGCTGCAACAAAAAATGTGAAAAAATTAGAAAAAAACAAAAATAACCTTTCCAATCTTAACTTTATGGATTTTATCAAGGAGATCTTTCTTATTTCTCATGATTTCTGCTCTGATCCTCGACCTAGTTTCCAAAAGGCTCGCTTTTTCTTGTTTTATCTCCTCAGTTTTAGCATAACTTTTTGATAATTTATTCATTAACATTTCTCTTTCATAATCCTGCTTCTTCAAGATCCTTCTCACCATTTCCCCTTTCTTAAATCTATTCAAAACATCTAAATTATGTCTTTCCTTCAAATCCTCTAATCTCTTTCCTTGGCATTTTACCACCTTTTCTTCTTTTTCTCCCATTTTATCCAGATAAAATTGTTTTTTATCTTCCAACATTTTATCAAATTTCTCCTTTACAGCCAATCTCTTTTGCTCGTTTATAATATCCTGTTGTCTTTTAGCTTCGGCTTCATTTTGTTCAATTTGTTCAAGTTTTTTCCTCCTTTCTTCAGCTTTTTCCTGGGAAGTGTAATATTCTTCTCGTTTTTTCTCTTCCATCTCCAAATTAGAGTGACGGACCTGTGTCAAATGTTGAGATTTCTGCTCAGAAATTGCCCGAAATTTCTCTTTTTTGACCTCTCTTTCTTTCTCGAAAAGCTCCCTCTTCCCCTCGTTTTGTTCTTGTTTACGAAGATATTCCTTGCGACAAAAAATGGGAAAATGATGAATAAATTATTTAAATAAAAAGAGTAGTTCAGTTCAAACTTCTTTTTTTTTCAACACGTCATCTTCGTTTTTCATTCTCGCTACTTTCAACATTTCACCATGTTTTTCACGAGAAATCTTGGCTTCTTCTATTCTTTGTGCTTGTTGATCTGCTAAAAACTAAGAAAATATTGATAAAATCTATTCCTGAAATGAGCTTTTAATTATGAGACTGACTTTTTTTCGAACTTTGTCTTTTTCTTCCATTTCAACTTTCTTGGCTTCCAATTCTTGTTCTTGCTTCAACATAAGTTCTTGAGATTGTTGTTGCAATGCTTCCTTTTTTTGTTTCTGAAGCTCGGCTTGAATCTGTGCAGCCTTTTGTCGTTCTAATTCCCTTTGTTTTTCAAGCAGCTTCTTTTCTTTTTCTTTCTCCAATGCTTCTTGTGCTTTTTTCTTTTGAATTTCTAATTCTTGGGATAATTTCAAAAGTTTTTCTGCTTCTTGTTGTTTCTTTAATTCCTCTTGCTAGTGAAATTGGTTAATTATATTTAAATTAAAAAAATTTCATTACTAATTGTCTTTTTTTTGCCAGACTTTTTTCTCTTTCCTTTTCTTTTTCCTTTTGACCTTTGATTTTCTCATCATTTTTTTTCCTCAAATCTCCCATTTTTATTTCATATTCTATGATTTGTTGGATTTCTTTTTGCTACATTCCAATAAAAAAACTTCCAACATTTTTAATTATTTTACTTGTTTCGCCATCATTTTCTCCAATTGTTTCTTCTCTCTTTCGATTATCGTTGATTGAACCATATTATTCTTTTCATTCCCTGACCCGGTACTTTTCCCCCCAATCAAACTCCCCATTGGACTCTCATTATTCCTCTTGATACTATCCTTATTCCAAAGTCCTTGCTTTTCTTCTTCCATAACAACAATTCTTTCCTAGAAAAAAAACAAATAGTTTTAAAACATTTCGACATTTCTTTTAAACCTGTAAGAGAATCTTTATTTTTTCTTGTCTTCGTTCCTCTAGAAATTTTGCTCTTTGTTCCATGGTTGCTTTATCAACTTCCTTATCATTGAAAAGCTTCTTGATTTCATCATTGGGAATTATTATGAGTTCCAATGGGTCTATGCCTTGACGTTTACATGCGGAAATTGATCTCGGACTGATATTTAATAAAGATAAAAGAATTTTTTTAGCTAATGAACCTGGTTAATATGGGTTCTTTGTTGGAATTCTTATCGAAGTTCTCTAAAGTGATTAGGTTCATGTTTTGGCTTTTTTAGTTGAGCTTTTCTTAAGAATAAAAAAATTAATAAAAATGCGACCAAAACAATAGGAACTGTTATAATTTTTGAATTTCTTCATAAAACTAAAAAAAAAAAGGTAGAACTGTTTTTAATAAGTGATGTCAACTCAAAAGGAGAAAATTTCTAACACCAAGGCTTATAACAACGCCTCTGATGACCCAATTTTCAGAACAAGGCAATCGCTTCATTCCAAAGAAGACAAATATGACCCGACAAAATATTCAGTCCATTATAATACCTTGAACGAACCTCCAGAAGACCCAATTTTAGCTTCCAAATCAAAGGAAAAAGAAAAGGCTGAAGGCGTTGCAAGATTATCATATAAAACATCACAAGAAAAGCTTCTTCCGGAAAGACAAACAAAATCCTCACAAAGCCATATCAAATTTAAGGCTAAAGAGCAAGCTACTGATAGTTTATCTGAGGGCTTTGGGAACAAGACTATTAGAGAAAATTCAGAATTACAGATGACTGTGGACTTTAAAGATAACAAAGGTCTTGTTTCAGTAAATAACTCGTTTTTTTAAGAGATAATATTTTTTTTTTAGATAAAAGATCAATTCGAAGAAGGCAGATTGGGAGAATATAAGATGGAGGAAGAAGACCTCCTTTGTTGTCGATTCCCTCATTTGACTTTTTGTGGATGTTTAGTGAAATGCGAAATCGCAATGAAAGATGTTTATCCTTTTGAAGTATTTCTCTTTTTTCATTCCTATTTAAACCATTTAAATAAGGTATATCAAGGATTGTTTATTGGTGGGTTAAAAACTGCCTATGCAACCAAAGCTCTACTTAGAAATGGGGTCACTCATATTCTTAACGTTTCCAGCAATGAATATACTAAAAGACCAAAGTATTTCAAATATCTGACTATCGATATTTACGACTCCAATGATGAAGACATTAAGAAACACTTTAGAATAACTAATCGATTCATTTCGGAATCTCTGAAAAACAATGGAAAAATATTAATTCATGATATTTCAGGCAAATCAAGAGCGCCGGCTTTTGCTTTAGCTTATTTAATAAATGTCGCGAAAATTCCACTCAAGATTGGATTTGAAATGCTGATGAATTCCATGGTGGAAAAACCGGAAATAAACCATTATTTCATGAAACAATTGGAACAATATGATTTAGAAAATTTGGCCAATGTTTCTTCTAAAAAAAGGAATTTATAGGTATTTTCATTTTCTATGGGATGAATTTTACAAATATTTTTTTTTCAAAATTTTAATTTTCAAGAATGAAATTGCAGAACAGGAAATCTGTATTTGGAAAAATCTTTTCCAAAAATAAAATTGTGTTTTTTGGGGCTTCATTTTTAAGAAAAAAAAAAAATTTTAAAACTTTTCGAAAAAATAAAATTTGCTAAATCATAG
>Ga0302186_10003714_pt1 | contig 11038 bp, 4 predicted proteins | sample II_Bog_E1_2_FD_198782 | JGI IMG/M metagenome (GOLD analysis project Ga0302186, IMG submission 198782) | Peat permafrost microbial communities from Stordalen Mire near Abisko, Sweden - II_Bog_E1_1 | ecosystem: Environmental > Terrestrial > Soil > Wetlands > Peat | place: Sweden: Abisko, Stordalen...
TTGAAGGCTCGGTCATGGTTTTTGAAATAAAATGAATTTATAAATTTTATTTAATCATGAGGGTATTTGAAACTTAACTGTGAAATAACTGAATTCATATTGGATAATTTAAGAAAAATTTTTATTGTAAAAAAAATCACAATTTTCATTATTATTTATATTTTTTGGTAAATTTTTTTCAAAATTAAATTCCCCTAAAAAATAAATATTATTCATTGAAAACTTTGAATATTTTAATATCTTTATGAAAAAAGCTTCCAAATTTAAGTTCTACCTCAGATCCTTCTCTTATCGAGTTCGTGATTTCATCAAATACCGACTGATGGTCACCTCCAAACAGGTCTTAATCATTGGAGGCTCCAATGATTATATCGGTACCCAAACTCTTTCCTCCCCTCTATAAGCAACTTTTCTTTCCTAGTATAGCCACCAATCTCATAAAATCTTTGAAACCCACCTGGCAAGTCACGACTCTCGATTACGAGCCTTCAAAAGAAGCTCATAAAACCATCAAAATTAATGATAAAAACAATTTGGATTCGGAGTTCGAGCAAATTTCTCTTGAAATCCGCAATTTAAACATCAGATTTGATAGTATATTTTGCTTTAGCGACTCTGAAATTCCCCAGCTTAAAATCTCAGACCCTTCTATCTTCACTTCTCTAAAGGAAAACTCATATTCCTCAATATCTTTAATGCTTCTAGGTAATTTCTTTCAAAATCATGATATAATGTAATCTAAGGATCAAAACTCGCATCTCAATTCATTCAAAACAATGGTTTTTTGTTGCTAACAGGCTCAGAGCCTCCTTTTTTCAAGGCGAATCCCTCACAAGCCTTAGAAAACCTCTTGCATACACAAAACTTTAGTTTGGGTTTGAATATAATGCAAAGACATGATGATGAGTTTCCTTTAGATGCGACAGTCACAACGTTTCTAAGAGGGGATCAAGAAAAACAAAAGGATGATGGGACGGTGGAATTATTGAGGAAATGGGCTGATGGAAAGGCCAGACCCCATGATGGAAGTTATTTCGTAATGAAAAACAAGGGGAAAAGAGTTTTTCCGGAATATGTTTAAATAAAGAACGGATTTTCTGAGCGAAAATTTTATGAAAATTATAGGAAAAATTTAAAAAGAGGTGGTTTTCTTAATCCTCAGCAGTGAAACCGAATTTCTTAATATTAGGTCTTTTTTTCGCATTTTCAATATTTTCCTCAGTGTTTTCATCTGGAATTCCTGCGAAAAGAACTTTTTCTTTAGAAAAGGCCTGGATTTGTGGGAAAATTCCGTTTGAACTCTTTCCAGCTGTTTTTCATATAATCCATTTGTAAAAGCGAGGAGATCCTTTCGATATCTTCAGGTTTTAGCTTGGAGCTTATGGGTTTTGATTAGAAAGTTCATAAAAACATTCGGCTCCCCATGAAAAACAAGAAATTATGAAGGAATACACTACCGATAAAATTATCTTGCATATAGAAATCCCTGGCTTTTTCTGTCTGGCCACCGATTGCCTGAATGAAGATATCTAGAGAGTTGTTATTAAGGACCCATTGGCCTGAAAACAACTATCAATGATTATGAAGAATTCTTTGTGGCTCCTTTGGTCCCATAATTCCTTAACCATTTGAAAGGATAAAGGCACTTCTCTTTCATTTAGCAAGAGGATAGCCATGAAATTTTTAATGTATTCAATGGATTCTATTTAAAGAAAATTGATTTTATTAAGTTCTATTTTTATCCAAAACATGGTTTTTTATGAAATAAATTGATTTATATGAAAATAACAGAATAAAATTAAAACTCTAAGTACTTAAATATTTTTCAACGACCTCTTAGATTTCGGTTTGATCAAGTTTCTTCTTAAATTTTTCTTTCCCCTTAAATAAATTTATAAATCAATTTTATTTCCAAAAACATCATGACTGAGCCTTCGAAAGAAGCCCTTATGTATTCCTTTGGAGTTCCTCCGAAAAAGCCTCTGAATTTCTTAATTTCAACCGAGGAACAAATTGAGGCATCTCAGAAGCAGCCTCCCTTTTATACTCCCCAATCAGGTCCCTTGATCCGTCAAACTGACTTCACATCTCCTGGCATTATGAGTGGTTATTCTGGTCCTACCACCTCTAATTATACAAACTCCTATACAAGCTCCTATACTCAAAAAAACACCAATGATCTCAATAAATTCGGCCAAACACAACAACAACCCCCAATGCAAACAACCTCCTACACTAAAAAAACGAGCAACGATCTAGATAAATTCAATCTGCTTACAGGCCAAGTACAACAAGTACCCCTCCTGCAAGCAAAAGGTAGAGAAGAAATGGGCACCACCTCAAACTATACCACCTACACTAAAAAAGCTGGAGAAGAACTAGGCAAATTCAATCTTTTCACAACAACTGATCAACAACAAAGAAGAGGCCCAGATGAATTAGCCTCGAATACCATTGTTATCAACGAAACGGTCGATCAAAGAAAAAGAATCGAACCAACATCCACGCACCATAATATCACTGCAATTTATGGAACGCCAACTGCTCAAACTCAACAAAGATTCAACAATTTCCCTCCTTTGATCAATAAAACCCCCTCAGGAACCAACTTGCAGGTCACCACTTTGGCACGAGAAAACCTCGGCTTGCAAACCGGGCCCATGAGAAGAAGTGAAGTCATTGCCAGACAACCCATCCCAAGTCAACTTATCTCACAACAAAATTTCCTTGTCCCCCCAAATTTCACCGGACATTCAACCAGCCAAAACTTGAAATCTATCAACAAAACCATGAACATGGTCGATATTGAAAAAGAGAAAAAACTCATGCATATGCTCAGTGTGCCAATCAACACCCCGCCTGACAGAAGATTTATGGATGATGCGACTTCTGTTCGATTCTTCAGTCCGGAAATCAAGCGAGAACATCCAGGAATAGGAGCTCTGGGGATGTCCCGTTCAATTTCCTATCAAGTAGTCCCACAACAATATCGAGCCTATGGAATACAACCTATGATCCCCACAAATTATGTGCAATATGGAAACCAGGCTGGAACCTCATTGAACGTTTCTTTTAAGGCGGAATTTGATATGTTATTAAAGGAAAATGCTGAACTAAGGGTTATGCTTCAAGGCATCTTAGATCAACTGCGTGAGATGAAGGGTAATATAAACATTGAGAGCACATTGAATAATATAGGTCTTTATGAAAGGAAAGAAAAGTCCAAACAAGGAGGGGCTCCTCCAAAGCCTTCATTTCCTTTAGAAGATCAACAAAAGCCTAGAATGCCAGATCATGAGAAGTTCTTGACGATAGAAATTGATAAGCCTTATCCCATAGAGAAAATCGTTGAAATCAAGAAGCCTCATCTGGTGGAGAAGATAGTTGAGGTCGAAAGGCCTTATCCTGTCAAAGAACTAGTCTATATGGATCGAATTGTGGAAAAAGTAAAGATCATAGAAGTTGATAAACCTTATGAGAAGGTCGTCTACATAGAGAAACCAATAACTGTTGAGAAAATCGTGGAAAAAGAGAAAATCATTTTCGTGGATAAGCCATATCCAGTGGAAACTGTGGTTTATGTAGAGAAGATCGTGCCTATGGAAAAGATTGTTGAGCTTCCAAAACATGTGGTTCAAGAGAAGATCGTTGAAGTAAAAGTTGATAGAATCATTGAGAAAGATAAAGTGATCTATGTGGATAAGTTCTATCCAGAAGAAACTGTTAAGTATATCGATAAACTAGTTCCAGTAGAGAAAATCATTGAAGTCCCTAAGACAATAATTCAAGAGAAAGTTATGACTGTCAATGTCGATAAATATTATCCTCAGGAGCAATTAGTTTATGTTGATAAGTTCTTCCCTCAGGAAAAACAGGTCTTTGTAGATAAGCCATATCCAGTGGAGAAAATTATTGAAGTCGAAAAAACTGTTGTCCATGAAAAAGTCGTAGAACTTCCTATTGAGAAGTTCTATCCTAAGGAAAAGCTCATTTTTGTTGACAAATTCTACCCTCAAAAGGAAGTTCTAATGATTGATCGACCGATTCCTGTAGAGAAAGTGGTTGAAATTGAGAAGCCCTTCATTAAAGAAAAAATTGTCGAACTTCCTATTGAAAAGTACTATCCTCAAGAAAAGCTCATTTATGTAGATAAGTTCTTCCCTCAAGAAAAACCGATTTTCGTGGATAAGCCTTATCCAGTTGAGAAATTAGTTGAAGTTTTGAAGCCAATAATCCAAGAGAAAATTGTGGAATTGCCTATTGAGAAATTCTATCCTAAGGAAAAACTCATTTTTGTCGATAAATTCTACTCTCAAAAAGAAGTTCTGATGGTTGATCGCCCAATTCCTATCGAGAAAATCGTTGAAATCGAGAAACCTTTCATTAAAGAGAAAATCGTGGAACTTCCTATAGAAAAGTATTATCCTCAGGAGAAATTAGTCTATGTTGATAAGTTCTTCCCTCAAGAAAAGCCGATTTTCGTGGATAAGCCTTATCCAGTTGAGAAATTAGTTGAAGTCTTCAAGCCAGTTTTCCAAGAGAAGGTCATTGAAGTTCCTGTGGAAAAGCTAATTACAAAAGAAAAGGTCATCTATGTTGATAAGTTCTACCCACAGGAAACCATAATTGAAGTAATCAAGAACAATTACCAAGAGAAAATCATAGAACTGCCTATTGAAAAGTTCTATCCTAAAGAGAAAATTATCTTTGTAGATAGGTTCTACCCTGAAGAAAGATTGAGTTTCGTCGATAAACTCATTCCTGTTGAGAAGATAATAGAAATAGAGAAGTCTGTGATTAAAGAGAAAATTGTGGAACTCCCTATTGAGAAGTTCTACCCTCAGGAGAAATTAGTCTATGTTGATAAGTTCTTCTCTCAAGAAAAGCCGATTTTCATTGATAAACCTTATCCTGTGGAGAAATTGATTGAGGTTTTGAAGCCAATCGTTCAAGAGAAAATCATTGAAATGCCTGTTGAAAAGTTCTATCCCAAGGAAAAACTCATTTTTGTCGATCGGTTCTATCCCGAAGAAAAGGTTCAATTGATAGAAAAGCCTATTCTTGTTGATAAAATTGTCGAGATCCTCAAGCCAGTTATTCAAGAGAAGATCGTGGAGCTTCCAATAGAGAAGTTCTTCCCCCAAGAGAAATTAGTCTATGTTGATAAGTTCTTCCCTCAGGAAAAGCCGATTTTCGTGGATAAACCTTACCCTGTGGAGAAGTTCATAGAGATTATTAAGCCATTTATTCAAGAGAAACTGATAGAAGTGCCAATAGAGAAGTTCTTCCCTCAGGAGAAACTCATTTTCGTGGATAAGTTCTACACTGAGGAGAAATTGATTGAAGTCACTAAGAACTTCATTCAGGAGAAATTAGTGGAAATACCTATGGAGAAGGTTGTCACTCAGGAAAAACCCGTTTTCGTGGATAAATTCTATCCTCAGGAAACACCCATCTTCATAGATAAGCCTTATCCTGTAGAAAAAATTGTTGAAATCATGAAGCCTGTTATTCAGGATAGAGTGGTTGAGGTTCCTGTGGAAAAGGTTGTCACACAAGAAAAACCTGTGTTTGTTGATAAATTCTACCCACAAGAAAAGCCGATTTTCGTGGATAAACCTTATCCTGTAGAGAAAATCATCGAAATCATGAAGCCAGTTATGCAGGATAGAATGGTTGAAGTGCCAGTGGAGAAAATTGTAACTCAAGAAAAGGCAGTTTTCGTTGATAAGATTGTTGTTCAAAATGAGGCGATTTTTGTGGATAAACCGTATCCGTTTGAAAAGATCATTGAAGTACCCAAACCCGTGTTTCAGGAGAAAATTGTCGAAGTTACTGTAGAGAAAATAGTCACTCAGGAAAAACCAGTGTTTGTTGATAAGATTGTTGTTCAACACGAACCAATTTTCGTGGATAAACCTTATCCTGTAGATAAAATCGTTGAAATCTTAAAACCTATCATCCAAGAAAAAATTGTGGAAGTGCCTGTTGAAAAGATCGTTACACAGGAAAAACCCGTCTTTGTCGATAAGTTCTACCCACAAGAAAAGCCAATCTTCGTGGATAAACCTTATCCTGAAATTAAGATCATTGAAGTGATTAAACCTGTTATTCAGGAGAGAGTCGTTGAGGTCACTGTGGAGAAAGTTGTCACTCAAGAAAAACCTGTGTTTGTAGATAAGTTCTACCCACAAGAACAACCGATCTTCGTGGATAAGCCTTATCCTGTAGACAAAATAGTTGAAATCATTAAACCAGTTATTAAAGAGAAAATAGTGGAAATGACTGTTGATAAGGTGGTCATTCAAGAAAAACCAGTGTTTGTCGATAAGTTCTATCCACAAGAAAAGCCAATTTTCGTGGATAAACCATATCCAGAACACAAAATCATTGAAGTCATTCAGCCCGTCATTCAAGAAAAAGTAATTGAAGTGATTGTTGAGAAGGTGATAACGCAGGAAAAACCTGTGTTCGTTGACAAATTCTATCCTCAGGAACAACCTATTTTCGTTGATAAACCTTATCCAGTGGAGAAAATTGTTGAAATCATTAAACCGGTCATTCAAGAGAAATTAATTGAAGTGACTGTTGAAAAGGTTGTGACACAAGAAAAACCTGTTTTTGTTGACAAGTTCTACCCACAAGAACAACCTATTTTTGTAGACAAGCCATATCCTGTTGATAAAATTGTTGAAGTCATCAAGCCGGTCATACAAGAAAAAATCGTTGAGATAATGGTTCAGAAAGTAATCACACAGGAAAAACCAGTTTTCGTCGACAAGTTCTATCCACAAGAACAACCAATTTTCGTAGACAAACCATATCCAGTAGACAAAATTGTTGAAGTGATAAAGCCTGTAATTCAAGAGAAACTCGTAGAAGTTCTAGTTGATAAATTAGTCACACAAGAAAAAGTGGTTTATGTTGACAAATTCTACCCACAAGAACAACCAATTTTCGTGGACAAACCATATCCTGTCGACAAGATCGTTGAAATTATCAAGCCTGTCATTCAGGAGAAAATTGTTGAAATGACTGTTGAAAAGATAGTCACACAAGAAAAACCAGTCTTCATAGATAAATTTTACCCTCAGGAACAACCAATTTTTGTCGACAAACCTTATCCAGTCGACAAGATCGTTGAAATCATTAAACCTGTTATTCAAGAAAAAGTAGTTGAAGTGACTGTTGAGAAGATAGTCACACAAGAAAAATTAGTTTTCGTCGACAAGTTCTACCCACAAGAACAACCAATTTTTGTAGACAAACCATATCCAGTAGACAAAATTGTTGAAGTGATAAAGCCTGTAATTCAAGAGAAACTCGTGGAAGTTCCAGTTGATAAATTAGTCACACAAGAAAAAGTTATTTATGTTGACAAATTCTACCCACAAGAACAACCGATTTTTGTGGACAAACCATATCCGGTTGATAAAATTGTTGAAGTCATAAAACCGGTGATCCAAGAGAAATTGGTTGAAGTTCCAGTGGATAAACTCGTAACTCAAGAAAAGGTTGTTTATGTCGACAAATTCTATCCTCAGGAGAAGCCAATTTTTGTAGATAAGCCATACCCAGAAGCCAGGGTTCTCGAGATCACAAAACCAGTAATTCAAGAAAAAATAGTTGAAGTGATTGTTGAGAAAATAGTCACACAAGAAAAACCGGTTTTCGTCGACAAGTTCTATCCACAAGAACAACCAATTTTCGTGGACAAACCCTATCCAGTAGACAAAATTGTTGAAGTCATTAAACCAGTAATTCAAGAGAAATTAGTGGAAGTGCCAGTGGAAAAACTGGTAACACAAGAAAAACTTGTTTATGTTGACAAATTCTACCCGCAAGAGAAACCAATCTTTGTTGACAAACCATATCCAGAAGTAAGAGTCCTGGAAATTCAAAAACCTGTAATTCAAGAAAAAATCGTTGAAGTGCAAGTAGATAAGGTCGTGACACAAGAGAAACCAGTGTTTGTTGATAAATTCTACCCTAAAGAACAACCAATTTTCGTTGATAAACCTTATCCAGTCGATAAAATTGTAGAAATCATAAAACCGATAATTCAAGAGAAACTAATTGAAGTTCCAGTGGATAAATTGGTCACTCAAGAAAAGGTGGTTTATGTTGATAAATTCTATCCTCAGGAGAAACCTATTTTCGTTGACAAACCTTATCCAGAAGTTAGAGTCCTGGAAATTCCAAAACCTGTCATTCAAGAAAAAATCGTTGAAGTTCAAGTCGATAAGGTCGTGATTCAAGAGAAACCAGTGTTCGTTGATAAATTCTACCCTCAAGAAAAGCCTATCTTTGTTGATAAACCATATCCAGAAGTCCAAATTGTTCAGGTCTTGAAGCCTGTTATTCAAGAGAAACTGGTCGAAGTTCCAATTGATAAATTGGTAACTCAAGAAAAACCAGTTTTTGTAGATAAATTCTATCCTCAAGAAAAATTGATCTTCGTTGATAAGCCTTATCCTGAAGTCAAAGTCTTGGAAATTCCCAAGCCTGTGATTCAAGAAAAAGTCGTTGAAATCATTTCTGATAAAGTTGTGATTCAAGAAAAGCCCGTCTTTGTCGATAAGTTCTATCCTCAAGAGAAACCCATTTTCGTTGATAAACCTTATCCTGAACTACAGCTTGTTGAGGTATTTAAGCCTATAATTCAAGAGAAAGTCGTTGAAGTGTTTGCTGATAAAGTGGTTATTCAAGAAAAACCAGTTTTTGTGGAGAAATTCTATCCCCAAGAAAAACCCATCTTCGTGGATAAACCTTATCCAGTGGAAGTCTTCACTGAAATTCTCAAGCCAGTAATCCAGGAAAAAATAGTTGAACTGCCAATAGAGAAGTTCTATCCTAAAGAAAAACTCATCTTTGTGGATCATTTCTATCCAGAAGAGAAAATCTCATTTGTTGATAAACTCATCACAGTGGAGAAAGTCCTAGAAATCATCAAACCTGTAATTCAAGAGAAAATCGTGGAACTTCCAATTGAAAAACCCTATCCTCAAGAGAAAATTGTTTATGTAGATAAGTTCTTCCCTCAAGAAAAACCCATCTTTGTTGATAAGCCTTATCCTGTAGAGAAGCTCATTGAGGTTATGAAGCCTTTCATTCAGGAAAAACTAATAGAAGTTCCTGTAGAAAAGGTCATTACACAAGAAAAACCCGTATTCGTTGAAAAATTCTATCCTCAGGAAAAACCCATCTTTGTTGATAAACCCTATCTAGTTGAGAAAATAGTCGAGATCCTCAAACCTATTATTCAAGAGAAACCCTTTGAAGTAATCGTTGAAAAATTGATTCCTCATGAAAAACCCATCTTCATTGATAAACCCTATCCAGTAGAGAAGATAGTCGAAATCATCAAGCCTTTTATTCAGGAAATTCCAAAAGAGGTTCAAAAACTAGTTCTTGAAGAAAAATTAGTCTATGTTGATAAATTCTATCCTCAAGAAAAACCCATTTTTGTGGATAAACCCTATCCAGTAGAGAAATTAGTCGAGATCATGAAGCCTATCATTCAAGAAAGACCTGTTGAAGTCCTTGTCAATAAGGTCATACTTCAAGATAACCCAATTTATGTTGATAAGTTCTATCCTCAAGAAAAACCCATATTTGTGGATAAACCCTATCCTGTTGAACATCTCATTGAAACCATCAAACATGTGGTTCAGGAAAAACCAGTGGAAATCTTCGTGGATCGCGTCGTGCCCCAAGAAAAGGTCGTTTATGTTGATAAATTCTACCCCAAAGCCACTCCAATTTTCATCGATAAACCTTACATCGAAGATAAAGTCGTCTTTGTTGATAAATACTATCCTGACCCCACTCCAATTTATATCGATAAGCCATATTTCATGGATAAAATTGAAGTCAATGAGAAAAAACCTGATAGGAAAGAAGGACCCAAGAAATCTGGTCGCCCACAAGGAGGGCCATTAGATGACGTCCTAGAAATCGAATTCCTTGATAGTATGAAACAAAGACAGATTGTTTTATTGCATTTGGATATAAAGGATCGTTTTGATTGGCTCTCTGATGTTCTTGAAAACAAATTCGATGAATATCTCAGAATATTGGTGAAATTTGAAGAACAACAGAAGACCGCGTTCACCAGAATGATCATGACACCGCTTCAAATGGAAACTGTCATCAATCAAGAAGTCCGGAAATCCACGACTAATGCCCCACCACTCAAATTCCGTGGCAAAAGTTATGTAGACATGGATATAGGTAGTGGTTCCAGCAGTGGAATCATTGTTAAAAAGACTAAAGGAAGAATAAACACTGAAGAAGATGATCAAATTGTAACTGGATCTACCGTTTTGAAGTCTGATGTCCTGCTAATGCCTCACTCTAAGCAAACTGGAGAAAATGTCAAACGTTCCATCAACAAGTCAACCACTTCTCATGAACCTGAAGGACGGCAAGTTTCCATTGAGGTGTCTGGACGATATGTCGGAACTCCTGGACAAACTATGTATACAGAAGGCCATATGATGGGACCTCAAATGGGACAATTTGTGCAATCAGGAGGACAAGTGATTATGGGATCTCAGAGGGATCAATATATGGGTAATCCAATAATAGTGATGGGACCACAAATGGGTCAATATGGGCAATCTGGACAATACATTAGATATACTGGTAGTCAAGGGATTGGCAATAATGAAGGTCAAGGAGTTATAAGTGGAGGTCAAGGAATTATAAGTGGAGGTGAAAGAGTTATTGGAGGTGAAAGAGTTATAGCTGGAGGTGAAAGATTTATAAGCGGAGGTCAGGGAATTGCATTTGGAACAGAAGGATTATTCGAAGGAAACATGGCTAGATCCTTTGTCACTGAAGTGCTGCCGGGAGAAGAAAGAAAGGTCAGATTTGAAGGAGACCCGAGAATGACCGAAGAAATGATGAGGAATATGGAAGGTGGAGGATTTGAAATCCAGGCGAATTACATTAAGGAAGAAGAGAAAAGAAAATAATTGGAGGCTATTTTAAATTAAAATAACTAGATATTCTAGAAAAATAATAAATATAGAAC
>Ga0302186_10003716_pt1 | contig 11037 bp, 6 predicted proteins | sample II_Bog_E1_2_FD_198782 | JGI IMG/M metagenome (GOLD analysis project Ga0302186, IMG submission 198782) | Peat permafrost microbial communities from Stordalen Mire near Abisko, Sweden - II_Bog_E1_1 | ecosystem: Environmental > Terrestrial > Soil > Wetlands > Peat | place: Sweden: Abisko, Stordalen...
TAAATAACAATCAAAAATTAATTATTTTTTAAAATTTTTTTTCCTTCAGAGATCGATTCCAAAAAATAAATTTTTAGAAATTTGCAAAAAAAATAAATTTTTAAATTGTTTTACAACTAAAAAAATATGTCCGAAACCCCAAAAATGATGGACCTTCTTCTGACCCCCCACTCTGTTCTCTCCCTCAAAGATTCCTCTCCCGAGGACAATTCCCTCAGTGAATTTTTCGACTCCCGTCTTAAGACATCCTACGATTATGACGATTCCCCCCCAGAGCGTGAAGCCAAAGAGCAAGTCTTTCAAGAGCTCAAATCAATCATAGATAAATGGCTTTCGGCTACAGCAACTGCTTCCTCAACTACTCCTTCAGGCCAATTTTTGGTGTTCGGTTCATTCCGCATGCAGGTGAATCACAAAGAAAGCGATCTTGACACGATTTGTATTGTTCCGAACTTCGTTGATCGAGACAAGAATTTTTTCGGAGAATTGTTCGAATCTCTCAAAACCCATGGAAAGGTAACTGATATTTATGTGATTTCTGATGCGATGGTGCCTTTGATCAAATTAAAGTTCGCTACTATACCGATAGATATATTATTCGCTCGGATGGAAGTCCCTAGCATTCCTTCAGACCTTGATTTCTTAAATAATGATGAACAATTAATCAAGAATATAGAAGAGAAATCTTACAAAGGCTTAAACGGGATCAGAACTGCGGAAACTATAAATAGGTCAGTAAAAAACCTCCAAGAGTTTCGGCTATTCTTAAAATTGATAAAACTTTGGGCTAAAAACAAGCTCATATATTCTAGTGTTATGGGCTATTTAGGTGGTATTTCCTGGGCTATTCTAGCTTCTAAAATCTGCCAATTATACCCGAATTATTCAGCTGCGAAGCTCTTGGAACGATTCTTTTTTATTTATTCTTTATGGATTTGGGAGGAGATGCCAGTGTTGCTTGAGCCTTTGAAAACTACCCCAGAAATAGCACCTAATCCTAAACTTCTCCAATTTCAATGGGATGAAAAAGGTGAGAAAACTGAGATGAGCATCATAACTCCAGCATTTCCGTGTATGAACTCCTCACATACAGTTTCCATAACCTCTAGTCAAATCATTAGAAATAGTTTCAGAAAGGGATATAAAACAATCAAAGCCATTAGAAATAAACAGAAGGAATGGGATTCCTTATTTGAAAAAGTGAAATTTTTTGAGAAATTCCCGTTTTTTCTTGAAATCAGCATTGTGGCAAAGGCGGATCAGGGGGATTTCCTCGTTTGGAGGGGTCATTATGAGAGTAGATTGCGGAAATTTATCAGGATCCTTGAAAACCTGAAGTATCATAAATTCATGACTTTTCAATTGAACCCAAATGGATTTGAAAGAAAGGATGAGGAGTTCCCTTTTTGTTATAGTTATTATGTCGGAATGAAGATAAGTGAGGACAACACGAATCAAGCGAAATTGTTGGGCTTGAAAGAAATTGATTTGGATTCTGCTGTGAGGACTTTTTTGGATACTGTGGTGCAAAGCCATTCAATAATACCAGAACATTTGAATACGAAAGTGAGGATTGTAGGGAAAGGAGATTTAGATCAAGGGATTGTTTCAGGGAATAAGCTGAAGGAAACGAAAAAAGAGGTGAAGACCCTAATGTTGAAGGATAAAATAAGAATTTAATGAATTTTTCAAACATTATTTAAAATTTATAAATACAAGCGATTAAAAAAAGAAAGCTTTTTCATCAAAAAATATAAAAGATTTCATAAAAATATAATATAATATCCAAAAAATGGAAGAAGAATCCACTATAATTGACATAAGCACATTATCAGTGATCGATCTTTTGGAAAGGGCTGAAAGTAATTTCGCAGAGATGTTATATGATAAAGCCAAAGCCTTCTATCAGGAAGCTTACCTGAAAAACCCAGATAACGAGGATCTCTTATGTTCCTATGCGAATTTTCTGACAACAATAGGTGAAATTTCATTGGCAAGAACTGTACTTAGTCATGCTTTATTGCTGAATATAGAGAAATCATTGAACTATAAAAAATTCGTGCAAATGGCCGAATTGGTTGATGGAAAACTCAGCGTGCAATTATACGAAAAATCAATTGAAATCTTACAAAAGCTTCATAATCCGATTGTGGATAACGATCCCATTCAAATGGAAATAAAGAGAGATCTGGCACAGGCATATTCTGCGTTGGCTGAAATTTATCAGACAGATCTATTACAATATAAGGAAAGTGAGGAATTATGCAGGAATAATATAGAAATGGCTTTAAAAATAGACTCATTATGTCTGGATGCTTACCTGCAATATGCGAATTTTTACCTGAATAAAGAAGAGATTGATCAAGCGAAAAAATGGCTTAAAATGCTGATGGATGAGATTAGAAAAGAAGAAAATGATGATCTTGATGAGCCTTTGAAATCAAAAGAGAAAGCCATTATAGAAGAGGAATCGAAAGAAATTAAAGAGCAGGAAAAAATAATCTATAATCCAATAGATGCTTACCCTATTTCTTTTAAATTAAGCGTGAGCAGGGTGTTGATGGAGGTTGAGGATTATGAATCTTCTATAGAAATGTTGGAAGATTATGTTGAGGAGGATGAGGAAAATGTGGAAGCATTGTATTTACTGGCGTTTTGCTATTTTAAGGCCAAGAATTTTACGAGATGTAGGGAGGTGATGGAAGATTTAGGGAAAAAAGATTTATCTGAAGATGCGGAGTTGATGGTGGCATTTAAGGAGTTACAAAATGAAATGAGTCTGGTGAATTTAAATGAAGGTTATGATAAGGCGGAAGAAGGGAAGGAAGAAGATGCAGATGATTGGATGGATGTGGAATAAGAATGGAGAAATAGAGATCACTTGATAATGAAGAAGGAAAGCCCAAGCTTTTTATTTTTAAAACGATTTGATTATCTAAATTATAATTGTATTAAGAAAATTTATAAAATAAAAAAAAATGCTTTTTTCAATAAAAAATTTTATCTGAAAATTCAAATGCGATATAATTCGGCTGTCAATTTGGAAAATCCATTCAACAAGAAAGTTTAAAAATTAAAGAAAATTTTAAAAACAAAAAATTTTTTAAAACAAAAAATTAAAAACAACAAAAAAATCTGTTTTTGCAAAATGAATTGTTGTAATTAAAATAAAGAAAAAGAAAAAAGAGATCCCACTATCAATAAACATAAAATTTCATATATTTTAAGTATTACTTTTCGAAAAAATCGCCTTTAACTTATTCATCGTCAAAAACAGTTTCTCAGCATATTTCTTCAATTTCTCTTTGATCTTCAGAGACACTGCAAATTCCTCATTTTCATACAAATAATCATTGATATTATAGAAATTGATGTTCCTGACCCCTGTCGGTTTGAACAATTGATAGTTCATCAACTCTCTATTAGGACTCAAATGACTCAACATCACCTTTTCTTGTTTTTCTCCTACATACCCATTGCCACCCTTATTAATAAGTCTTCCTTCTGAGATATTCTTCGAGAACAATCTCTTAAATTCATCAGTTGTTCTTATCGATCCAATCATTCTTTCCTTCCTCTTTTTTTTCTCCATTATAGCCATAAGGTTTTTTCCTGGAATGAACACTTTTTTCTTCTGATTAATAGACCTGTTTTTCCCTGGAAATAAAAATTTCTTTAAATCAGGCTCTGAAGCATTTCTTTTCGTGTTGTTTGGATTGGGTAATTGAAAAGCTTCATCAGAACTATCTAATAGATTCTCTGTGAATTGATTCAGAGGGTTCTCATGGAGTTTGTTAAGATCCCTGATGGAGCTTTTGGTCTTCTTATGAAGGAAATTAATAACTGCTAATTTGCGGACATTAGAGCTTTCAGGCTCAAGTTCGCCATCTACCATTCTCTGATGGTAGTATTTGGATTTTTCAAGATCACCCATATAATAAAATTGCATACCAATAAGATCATAAGCCAATATTTCATGATCTTTGTCGTTTAATTTCCAGCTACATTGTAACATTTTGGAAAAATAAGTCAAAGCTAATGAGTATTGCTTGAGGTATTGGAAGCAACGTCCCAAGCCTTTATAGCAAGAGATTAAATAATCCACCAATTGGAAGCTGATGCACAATTTCTTGCAATTTTTATAGATTATTATAGCTTTGTACACATCTTGAAACATGAAAATTATCTTGGCATGCAAAAGCAGGGATTTCAATGTCAATGCCATGTTTCGCGACTGTTGGCATTTCGTTTCTATTTCATGAAATGCTTTATCAAAATCACTTCTATTTCTAATAGAATTGATGGCTGTCTTGACTAAAGGGAACAATTGCAATATGTAAGTATAGGTGTCTTTGCTGATTTCCACGAATTTGTAAACGTTCATATTGTTTTCTGAAGATTTGCATTGCGATTTTATGAATGCGAGGATCCCTTGCGCGAATAAGAAATTCTTATAATTAAGGTGCAGATCCTTCGCATTCAGAAAATCCAATTTTACTTCAAATTTCGGTTTATTGATTTTTACTATTTTCTTCAGGAACTTATTTTGTGTTTGATACATAGTTTTACGAGGTTTTACAATTTTTCTGTAACTTGTGCTATTAATTTCCTTTGAGGTATTGATAAAATCTCCGGATTTTGGAGTAAATAAGGTGTTGTTGACAGATATTTGAGATGATTCTTGCTTTGTCATCGATTTATTCTTGGCATGGAGCATCAGAGGGTTTTTTGCTTCATTCTTGAAAAAACCTATCAAAGTGTTGGATTTTTTCGGACTACGCAAAAAATCTTGCTGATAATCAAGTTTCTCAGTCTCTCTTTCAAAGAAAATTTGTCTTTCCTGAGCCTTGGTGAGACTTTTAAATGGTGAGGTCTGTTCTGGCTTTTTATCACCGAAAGTGAGTTTTTTTGAGACAGCCCGTTTTATTAATAAACTATTCTTAGTATTGGCATCGTCTTGCTGTTCAGATGGGTGGATCAGGTTTTTTGAGGTATTCATAGTTTTTTCTTCAATGATAGCTCGGAATTTATTACGAATAATAGTTAAATCATTGGCTGTTTTGAGAGCGAGACGATTATTTGGGAGTTCGGGATGGGGGATAAGGGTGATTGGCTGAGATTTGGAGGACTTGATGGGGTAAAATGTTGAGGTTTGGGTAGTTTTTTGAGAGGAATAGGTCGGGGATTGAGGTAGAATGAGGGTGTGGGGAAACTTTTGTTTCATTAAAGCGAATTTATTCAATGCGAAAAAAACATTTGAATGTGTTGGAATTTGTCTATCGAATTATTTTTAATTTCAAGAGGAAAAAATCAAGAATTACCAAAGGTAAAATTAGTGTTTAAATATGGTTTTTTTCCACGTATTAAAAAAAAAAAATATAAATATATCAATCAAATAGAGACAAAAATGTTTGGTTCAAATGAGGACAACACATGTTCCAGAATATTAGAATATAATAATTATTCAGAAACAAAACAAAGCAAACCCAATGTATTTCATCTTGTTTCCTCTTTTCCTAATCCTTTCCACTTCCTTCCAAAGAATAGCCAAAGTCGAATGTCCAGTCATTGGCATCGATTTTGGAACCACATTCTCTTGTGTGGGTGTTTACAAGAACGGCCGTGTGGAAATTATCCCCGATGAGCTTGGCAATCGACTCACACCTTCTGTAGTCGCTTTTACGGATGAAGAGCTTTTGATTGGAGAAGCAGCTGAGAATCAAGGTGTAATTAACCCAAACAGAACGTTTTATGACATGAAGAGACTGATCGGTAGGAGGTATGGAGACACTGCCTTTCAAGTTGATAAGAAGTACTTTCATTATGATATTGTCGAAATGGATGAAAGGCTTTATATAAAGACTCAAGTGAAAGGTGAGGACAAGTTGTTTTCTCCCCAGGAGATTTCTTCACTGATATTGATCAAGTTGAAAGAAATTGCCGAGAAATATTTGGGGACTGCTGTAAGGAACGTTGTTATAACTGTTCCTACTTATTTCTATGACTTTCATAGAGTAGCCATTAAAGAAGCAGTAAATATTTCAGGTTTGAATCTGGTTAGATATTTGAAAGAACCAATCGCAGCTGCAATTGCTTACGGTTTGGATCAGAAAATTGGAGAGAAAAACATATTAGTGTTTGATTTGGGTGGTAGCACATTTGATGTATCAGTCCTGACATTGGATTCCGGAATTCTTGAAGTTGTCAGCACAAGTGGAGATCGTCATTTTGGAGGAGAAGACTTCAACAAGAGAGTATTAGACTATTTCATCAAACTTATCAAGGAGAAACACAACAAAGATATCTCTAAGGATAAGAGTTCCATTCAAAAACTCCAGAGAGAGATAGAAAAGACAAAACGAGTGTTATCTAACGCTCATGAGACCAAAATTGAAATTGAATCTCTGTCTGATGGTTTGGACTTCAGTGAGGATTTTACCAGAGCCAGATTCGAAGAGCTTAACTCAGATTTATTCGATAGCACCTTAAAACAAGTTCAAACTGCAATAGAAGATGCCGGACTTAATAAGAATCTAATCGATGAAATCCTTTTAGTTGGTGGATCCACTCATATTCCAAAGATCAGACAATTGGTGAAGGATTTCTTCAATGGTAAAGAACTGATCACTGGCGCAATCAATCCTGAGGAGGCTGTGGCCTTCGGAGCTGCTATGCAAGGGGGCATCATTTGTGGTGAAGCTTCCCATCAAATGGAATTTTCTTCTATTGAAATCACTCCATTAAGTCTAGGTATTGAAACTGTGGGAGGAATCATGACCAAGATCATTCCCAAGTCCACATTCATCCCAACCAAAAAAAGCCAAATTTTCACAACTTATCAAGATCAACAAATTACAGTTACAATTCAAATCTTCGAAGGAGAAAGGCCTTTGACAAAAGATAATAATTGGTTGGGGAAGTTTGATTTAACGGGGATCACACCAACACTTAAAGGAGTACCTCAGATTGAAGTCACTTTTGAAATTGATATCCATGGTGTTTTGCAGGTCATCGCACAGGAAAAGGGAAAAAAAAAAACTGGAACACAACAAAAGATCCTCCTTGGCAACGATAGATTAAATTTTTTTTTTATTCATCTCATCTAGATGTATTAAAATAAATTTTCAATAATTTTATTAATAAAAATTAATAAAATCACTTAAATGAAGCATTATATGAGAGCGAACGCACTCAGATTTCTTATTTATTGTGTGTTAATGACTTTGAGTTTGAACCTGGCTTATGCTTATAGTCAGAGAAAACACGAAATGAGAGAAAACCAGAAGAGGAAAACCACATCCCCCTCCCTTGAACAGGCGACCTATAGCAATCCGACAATCAACCTTCCTCCAAACTCTCATGCCAATGAAATTTCTTTTCTTGAAAAGCACTCTAAGACATTGAAAAAAAGAAAAGCCACTTCTTCATTTCATTTTGGAAAAGTCACCAAATCTCAAAGCACACATGATCACAAAAACCAAAACTCAAGATCAAGATCTACAGGAATAAGAATGGGTGTCGAACTTGAACTTGAAACCTGGAAATATGTCCCTCCTAAGGGTTATGACGACTTCATAGACCATATCCGTTTGTTTGAAAGTCTAGAACAAACAGATGATGGTTCCCCATTTTGGTATTTAGAGGTCGATGGATCAAGCAATTTAGAGTTTGTTTCAAATAATTTTGCTCTCCCGAGCCAAGCAGGCGAACTATCCCTCTGTGTAACTCAAATGAATTTACTCATGAAATACTTTCTTACGCTTGTCAAAGATAGCCAAACTTGGGTTTCTTTTCAGCCAGGAAAAAAAATTGATAAACTATATTTTGGGGAGTTCGTTCATAAAAATGCAAACGAGGAACCTATTAACAAAGAAATTGAAATCATTATCGTCAAAACTCCATTTCCTTTTGTTCATCCTCAAGCCACTTTTCAGATTCCTCTCACATTGATAGGTCACATTGTTAAATATATGGCTGCTGGCCATGAAGATTTATCCAAAGCGTTTTCTAGAGCTAAAGAATATGTGAAAAAATATGTGAATGTGATTCCAGAGGATGGTGTTGGACTCTCTCTATTGACAATTATCTATTGTGAGTTACTTTCTTCAAACTCACAGGAGAAAGAACTTGGTCCAAAAGGTTCTCTTGGTCTTATGTCAAGACGATCCTTTAGTGATATGTATGCTAATCTTGCTCCGAAAGACAAAGAAACCTTTGCAGAGATAATGAAATCATATTCTTTGAATAAGCCGAACAAAAACCATTTATTTTATGATCTATATCCATTAAATTATGGAGTTGATATTTGTAGGCTACAAAATTCGGATAAAACAGTTACACATTGCCAGAAAGAAGCGAAAGAAGTGACAACCACGATCAGAAATATAAAAATTAATGATTTCATTGAATCAATTATATCACCCGAGAGCAGTAAAACATTTATAGGAAAAAACAATGCCATCTTTTCAAAAACATTAAAATGCCTGTTGGAGGACAAGGCCATAAATCAAAATAAAGAATCCATGGAAAAGGTCATCAAAGAATTAAAGAATATCGAAAGTGGGATGTTTAATTTCCAAGGAAAAGATATTCTTTCACCCCCTCCGTTTCTAAGGAACACGTATTCCATGGGGAAACAAAAAACAATCATTTCAAGAGACGCAATTTTAGAAATGAGAGGTTATTCGACAACATATCATTCCAGAATTCCAATGGGAAAGCCAATCTCTATGTGGTTATCTCGAGAAATGGACAATGCAGGAAAAGAATGGAGTGATCAAGATAAAATAATGACAGCATTTACAGAATTTAGGGTAACATCAGTCGAAGGATATAATTCATGTAAAAAAACAAAAACAAAAGTCCACACGCTTGCGCGTTAGAAAATTTCCTTAACTAAGAGATTCTAAGATAATTTTTATCTTTTAAAGTGATTTTTATTTAAAAAATAGAGCTAAAACTTGTAATTTCTATACTTCCCATCTATTGTTTCAAAAACCTCTGCTAAAACGCCTTTATACTTTTGAAATTTTGAATTTTCAGTTACCAATAAAAAGTCTTCAACCCTTTTTCTACTAATTTCAAATTTTTCTGGACTCTTGTTCTCTACTTTTTTTAAAAGTGAACTCCTTGCGACTTCTATTCTTTTAGCAGCTGATTCCTCTTCAATTGAGATGTTGTAATTAGGAAATGTTGGGCGTGTATAGATTTCATTGATCATATTCAGAACGTATTGTTCGGTGATTTTTTCGGAGTCATCGTTGTCAAAAAGAATGTCCACATAAGCATCACGAATAGCATGACAATGTATTAAATTTTTGATCACAATTTCATCTTCAGCAACGTCACGTTCATAATTCATGAGGAGTTTTTTACAATGTTTAATTATTTTTTTTTGTAATAAAATAGCTTTTTTTTTTCAAATGATCAAATAAAACTTAATGATGGAACTCTAAATTCCATGAATTTCAAAAAAATAAAAAATAAATGTTTCATTCATTGCATGAGGTGCTAAAATGTAAATTACAAAATACAAAATAGGACAATCCAGAATTTTTTATTTTTGTTAAGAAGAACATTAAATGATTAATTTATTCTTATTTTAGGGTCAGGAAGGAACAATGAAAAGGAAGGTATATTCATGTAAAGAATTCATTTATAATCTTTTAGACTCTGAACTTAAGAACTGCCATGTTTTTTTTGGACCTCTGATAAAATATGGAAGATTCGGTGCTCCTGGTAAGAGTTCCTTTAATTATCAGCTTTTCATAACTTTTCGTTTTAGGTTGTTGGAAAGATGGTCTTGTAATGCAGGATCTCCTACAACTTTTGTTTGTGCTCTAGAGTCCAAACTTTGGGTGATGTTTTCTTGTGAAACCTGACAAAACTTTGTTAATGTGGAATCGGAGAGCAAAAAAAACGAATTTGGTGGAATAAATAAAATTCAGATCATCGCGTTTCGATATAATGTCTCATGACAGATCTGAAATGAATGTTAAAATGATAATCTTTCGTTATTTGCCATAAACTTATACCCTATTTATTGGGGAGTAAATGATTTATTTTTGTTCATGCACAACATTTAGAGAGGTGCTTTGGAGGTTTTTCTTACAGCTAAGCCAGAAAACATGCCGGCTTCCAAGGCTTTGGGGCAAATAACTTATTATTGTTTAGTATGTATGACATTTAGAGAGGTTGTTATTTTCACCTTAAGAATTTCAGAAAGAATAAATAAAACAAACTTTGTTTTATTGGATTAAGCAATGATTTCATGAGAAACAAAATCCAGAAGATCTACTTTTGTATTTTTGCTTTATTTTTCTTTATGATTCCTTTGTACATTTTTAATGAATTTTTATAATTTTTAATAAAGTGGAAAGATTATCGGAGAAAAGGCTTTCTTTATGAAGTTTATCTGGTACGTTAAATTAAATTTTGTTCTTAATCCAAAATCATTATTTTTGTTCTGACAAAGAAAAACTTTATTCTCCTATTAAATACCAGTACACCAAAGGATTTACAAAATACGCATGCTGTATGCAAGAATGCCAACAATCAGATTTTTGTAATAATTCTGCATCCTTTATGTATGAAGGATTTTAAAATCATAAGAAATGATCATGAGAAATGGTTTTTTGTTCGCATTATATAGCATTATTTTGATAATTTCCCTATAAAGGGTTTTAAGTTTTCTAAGGATCACAGGATAGATAGAATACTGAATGCAAAAAAAAACTATTCCTATGCAGTTCCATGTAATTCTTATTTGGGAAAAGCACATGCAAAAAGTTATGGGAAAAAAAGTCCTTTAAAACGTAAAATTTTTTAATAATTTTATTTAAACTCCATTGGTTTATTTAGGAAATTCCATAAAATATAAAATCACAGCTATAATAAAGACATAAATGAACAGTGTGAGGGAATGAGAATGAAATTTAATAACTAATCCTAAATTTATTAAAGGAATTATTACAAAAAACCAAGGAAAAAGCAGATTAAACAAAAATATTTCAGATTTTAAATAAAAAATATTTACAA
>Ga0302186_10003719_pt1 | contig 11026 bp, 12 predicted proteins | sample II_Bog_E1_2_FD_198782 | JGI IMG/M metagenome (GOLD analysis project Ga0302186, IMG submission 198782) | Peat permafrost microbial communities from Stordalen Mire near Abisko, Sweden - II_Bog_E1_1 | ecosystem: Environmental > Terrestrial > Soil > Wetlands > Peat | place: Sweden: Abisko...
CTTTGAAAATTTTTCCAATATTGGTTTTTAAAGGTGTTTTAATAATATAACAAAGAGGACTTTCGAAAATCCGATTTTTTTGAAAAAAAAATTTTTTATTAATTTATTTTTTAAAAACTTTAAAAATATAAAAAATCAGATTTTGTAAAGTCCCTTTGTTCTCGGAAATGAAGAAGGAATAATAAAAAAAAACGATTAAACAAAAATGAAAAAATATTTAATTTGTTAGAAGTGATCTATTCATTTATTGGGTTTCGATTTCTTTCGCCATCCCAACGATTCCCCAGTATTGCTGACAGTATTTTTCTTCATTTCTCCGAGCACTTCTTCCAAAACTTTCCCAATCATCCTATTCTTCTTATCAATCAAATTGAAGTCTCCATATTGTCTTTCAAATTCCTCCAAAGATTTCATCAATTGGATGTTTGGCATAATCTCAAAATTGAATTTCGGCAATCTTTCCATATTCTTCAATTTTGTATTCCACATCATTTCATTTTCTAATTCCTTCATTTTCTTATATTCCATTAAAAGCGAATCCTTCGTTAATCGCAATTCATCTATATATTTTGTATTATTCATTTCCTCTAATTTATCATTCAAAACCCCCAACTCATTAATCATCAAAGGTTCCACTCTAAACTTATTAAAAAACTTCCCATTTTCATAAATTCTTTCCTTTATGATGATTCCTTCCTCCATTAAAAAAAAGCTAATGGGTTCGAAAAGCTTTCCATCTTCTTCGTTGAAGAAAATATGTTTCATTTCGATTTTTTTGCTCAACATCGATTTTAAAATCTTCGAAGATCTTTCATTAAACCCCATGGCATTCGTATATTCGATCAAATTTCTTTCCAATCTTTTCAACACAGGCAACACTTCCTTATAATTACTGACTGTCATAATGCGTTTCATTGTGAGATCAGCAATACTAAGACAATTCCTAGTGCCTTTCCTAATCATCGCTTTAAACTTGATATTGATAGGGCTGCCTTCGAATGATGGTATGATAACGGAAATTCTGGGGGCATTAAGGTGGTTTATTGAGGCGACATGAGGAGAATCTTTCTGATAAAGGTTTTTTTTGCTAGGCGAAGAAATGTCATTATTATTATGAATATTTATGTTGCTCGTATTATTGGCAATAAAGAAGGATTTTATGGGTTTCTTTGAATTATGAGGGGATCTGCGCTTTTTATTAAAGTGAAGGAAATCTTCAGTGTTTATATTGTTATTTTCTGGGTTTGCAAAATGATGATAGTTCATGAGTTTCATGAAATATTTTGATTTCGATGCGAATTTTTCATCAAATTCGGCTTCTGATGATATTTTCTTGATAGAAGGCAAAGGAGAAGGTTTCAAAGGTTTTAAAGGGACTGCCAATTCATTTTTTGAATGGGAACTAAATAAAAACGAAGGCTTATGCATGGCTAAAGAATAAAATGCCTCATTTTCTGATGATTTGTCGATTATATTTGAAGTGTTTGTGAGACTATGATCAAAGGAAGTTTTCTGATTTGAACGTTGCTTCAAAGGAGCTTTTGTGAAACGAGGCAATAGAAAAAAACTGCCATTTTTGGAAGTAGAGGGACAATTGTAACTTTTGACTATACTATCCTTATGGATGAATTTGGGGTAGTTTTTATCGGAAGCGAAAAACATGAGTTTTTTAATTAATTTTCTTAAAATTACCAAATTTTATTGAGTTTATTTTATTAATTTAGTTAATAATGTTAAATCAAAACAAAGTTAGGGAGGTGAGATCAAAAAGTGAAAAAAGAAGCTCTTTCCTCAGAAAAACAGGTCTTTTATTTCTCTTTGTGTTTCTTCTCTGGCACTGGTGCGAGGTCATCTTTATAATATTCGTTCATTATTTGTTGAAATTCTTTCAATGTGATCTAAAAAATTGGACCAAAATAAGGATAAAATTTTTAAAAAAACAACGAAAAATATTTAATATTTTTAATAAGTATATTATACCTTCCCATCGCCATTAGGATCGATATCATGAACTATTTTCTCCCAATACATTGCTTCAATTCCGCTTGATTTAAACACATTAGCCAATTCATCAGAAGTAATCGATCCATTGCCATCCTTTATTAATGATTATAATATTATTGAAATTTTTTTGTTATATACTATATCAAACATCTTAAATGCTTTTTCTAATCTTTGTTTCGATAGGACTTTTTGGCGATTCACAGTGGCCAATACAAATTCTCAAAAATTTGGAAAAAAAAAACTTTAACAAATCTAATATATTCTCAATTAACAACCTGTATAATCGATATAACCGCTATTATTGGAATCGACTCTTGCCATGATTTCATTAACTTCTTCCTCTGGGTCTGATATTTTCAAAATTTTCCTATATCCTATTATATTTTTAATTAAAACTCAGCATTATTTTTACCTATTATCAATTCTTCCTTAGTTAATAACCCATCCCCATTCAAATCCAAAGCTTTGAAAAGACTCAACATTTCATTTTTTTCTTCTGAACTCGATAAAAAATTCACGAGAAACACATAAATCGCATTTTGAATCTTATGGTTTGCTCGAAAGTTCTTCAGATTCTTAAACGCCCTTTCAGCAAGAGGTTTTTTGATCTGTTCATTGGTGCTCATCCTTTGGATCCATTCATCCTTTAAAGCATCTTCTGCTGAAACTCTTTGATTAGGATCATAAGTCAACAATTTCTTCAACAAATTCTTCGCTCCATTGGAAATATCATCCCAATCAGGGCCATCAACCCTATATTTCCCTTCAACTATTTTCTCCATGATGGCCTTTTCAGTAGATCCCTCGAAAGGAGGATATCCACAGAGAATTATATAGAGAATCACGCCACATGCCCATAAATCACATTTCTCGTTATAATTCTTCTTAAGAACCTCAGGAGCGATATAATAAGCAGTTCCTGTCCTTTGATGGAGATTTGAATTTGTGTTAAATTCTCTGGAAACCCCAAAATCGATGATTTTCACTGGCGCGTCTTCCTTCGGAGTTTCATAAAGGATGTTTTCAGGTTTTAGATCCCTTTAAATTTCTTATTATATATGAAATTTATTAAAATTTACCTATGAACTATATGGTTTTTATGACAATAAAACACCGCTGAAAAGATTTGTTTCATGATATCAGCAGCATCTGATTCCAAAAGTCTGCCATTTTCCAAAATACGGTCAAATAATTCCCCCCCAGTGCATAATTCAGTCACTATATAGAAATACTTCATGTCCTCATAAAACTCCTTGACTTTGATGATGTTGGGATGATCAAGTCGCTTGAGTAATTCAACCTCATTTATCATTCTTTCCTTTTCTTCTTCATCCAAATCCGTCTTCTTTATCAACTTCACAGCATATTTCACTTTTGAAGCTTTATGTTCGGCCTTCTTCACCTCACCGAAACCCCCTAATCCTCATTTTTTAGAGGATTTAAGTTAGAAATTCGAAACCTTTGCCTAAACTGCCCATGAACTTGTAATCGGCATTGATTTTGCCAGTTTTGCGACGGACAAAACTATCAGGTTGCACTGAAATATCCACTGTGGTGATTTTGGCCATTTCTAGATGGATTTATCAAAACTTTTAATGGTATGTTTTCTAAAAGATTACCTTCATTGTTATATATCTTCTTCTTGGGGGTTTGAACCACCTGAGATTCCTTGATAGGGTTTTCTTCGGAATTATATTTATTACGACCTATGCTACAACAAGAACCCATGACTTTTCCCTAAATTAAAAATTTTCGTAAAGAAATGACCGAAAAATTGACAATTAGTTAAGGTTTTTTTAAAATTAATTAATTCATGAAATCCCTTAATAATTGAATTCCTATAAGAAAGAAAACAAAAAAAATTTGAAAATTTCCTAAATTTCTATTATTTAAAATGGCCGAACGCAAGGTCCTCATCAAATATTACCCCCCAAATTTCGATCCTGATCGTCTTATTAAGAACAAGCGTCCCAAAGATAAGCAAGATAATGTTCGTATGATGCTTCCCATGAGTTTGCGTTGTTCCACCTGCGGCAATTATCTTTATATTGGCACAAAGTTCAACATGCGAAAGGAAACCTGTTTGGATGAAGATTACCTCGGCATTAGAATTTATCGCTTCTACCTCAAATGCACTCAATGTTATGCTGAAGTCACCTTCAAAACCGACCCCAAGAATAGTGATTATATCGTGGAACATGGAGGAGTCAGGAATTATGAGCCTTGGAGAGATGTTCAAGCAGCTGAAGAAGCATTGAAAGAGTTGAAGGAAAACGAGGAGGAAGGCAATGCTATGAAATTTCTTGAGAATAAAACATATGATTCGAAGAGAGAAATGGACATTTTAGATGCTTTGGATGAAATCAAGCATTTGAATCAAAAGAAGGCACAGGTGGGACATGAGGAGCTTTTGAAGGGACTTGAAGGGAAGAAAGAGGATAAGGATGGGGAGGATTTGAACGAATTTAGGAAAAGGAAATTGGAAGAGATTGATAGAGAACAACAGGAAGAAGGGTTTAGGAGAAAGGAAAAGGGATTTGGTGCAAATGGAAATGGAAATGGAATGAATGAGGAAATGAAAAAAGAAAAGAAGTTGATGGGTTTTTTGATAAAAAAGAGGGTGCATGCTGAAGAAAATAAAGAGAAAAAGGAAGAAAAAAAGAAACAATTATGTAATTATTCGGATGATGAAAAATGAATTATTATAAAAAATTAAAAATTAGGTTTTTTTTATTAAAAATAATAAGAAAAAAATGCTATTTTCCTGAGTTATTTTAAATGAATGCCTTTCTAGAAAAAAAAAAGAAAAAAAAAAGCCAGAGTCCATTAGCCTTGCATATTCGCAAACCCATCGATTTCCAAGAATCTCCCAGACAAAAAACTTCTCCAGGCCCTGTGGGCCTTCATAACAATGTCATGTTAAAAGACAATAAATTCAAGGATAAGTTGTTGGGTTACGTTCATAAAAATCGAGAAAATAGAGAAAGAATCCGTTCTATGGCGAATAAAGTCACAAGCCAATTAAAACTGAAGGTAGATTCTGATGATAGTCAGGAATCAGAGGTCGAAGGATATAACGAGAAATTAAGTGAGAAATTTTTTATTGAAAAAAAAAGAAGAAATTTTCATTAAATTTGACAGATTTGGATGACCAGAAACAAATGAAGGCTAGGAATAATTTGATCTCAATGAAAAAGAACAATCTTATCAGGAGGGTATTTTTTAACTAATATTAAAAAAAGTTATCAGTTTTGTTTAGAAAAGCAACATACAAAGCGATAAAGATAGTATAATCCCTCTATTGTCTTATGGGGGCCGAGTTGGTCGCAATGAATATGTGAATCCGAATTTATTAGCATATAATGCTCTTTTACATTCAGATCAAGTATTTCATATATTTTATATAATCATTTTCATATTTTTTATATAATTAAACTTTTTTTATTTGACTTTTATGAAAAACCAAGCAAAAACTCATTGAAAAAAATGCCAACACAGAGAAAACCATTGAATTTATCACTTATATCACGAATATGAAGCAAAACTCCAACCTTTCCAAAGATTCTGAAATCACGGAGGAATTCAAGGATTCAAAAAAGATTGTTCATATAAAAACCTCAGATTATTTCACTTTTATGCGTTTGGAACATGAAATCAATGAGGTCATTAGAAAACAGAAGGAATTTTATGAATTGAAGAAACTTTATTTCGAAAAGAAACATAATGTAAATTTAGATGAGAAAGATGAAATAATGAAAATCCACGAAAGCAGTCAAGATCGATTGAAAAAGACGAAAGATTATCAAAAAGGCTTAACAATTGCAAAACGATTCATTCCTGTGAAGAAAAGGAAAAAAGAAAATACGGCAATGCAAATTGCTGGTCAATTTATCACAGACACTAAAAAAAGCACCATTATAAGTAAGACGAAAAGACTCAGTCATCTTGAAGATCAATAATTTGTGATGTTTTTATGGGTTTTTCAAAATAATTTATGATTTTAAGAAATTTTGGGATTTTTTAATTTTGATGGGATTTTAATGTGATAATTTATTCTGTTTTTTAACGATTTAATTAAAAAACATAAAAAACATAGACTAATCAAATAAGCATTAAACATTCAAAATTCCAAAACAAAAAATATTAAAATATAAAAGAAAAAGAAGCGGATCTTTTTCCATTCCATTAATTGAAATCGATATACTTGTTCAAAAAATGATCATCCGACCAATTTTTAGCTAAATCTTCCTCCATCCCATTCTTCTCTTCCTCTTCATTTTTGACCTCATGTTGAATTTCCTCAATTTTCACATTTTCCTCATTTTTTTCATTTTCGTTTGGCTCAAAAGCAAATGTCCCCTTAAAACTGCTTTCCTCTTCATTTAATTTCTCGAACTCTTTGCCCTCCTCACCTTCAGTCTTAACATCCTCAATTTTCATCCTGCCCATTTCCGCTATAATCTTCTTCAAATGAGAGTAGAACCGATTTTTGATGGCATTTTGTGGTCTGCCAGGCAAATTCCTCGAAATGAGGTTCCATTTAGTTCCAAACATCTCATAATTTTGCAAAATAACATCATCTTCCTCCTTTGTGAATGGTCCCCTTCTAATCGTTGGATCAAGTTTATTGATATATCGTTCACGGATTTGCTTACCAGTTTTATTGAAAAATGAAGAGATTTTTTTCCAATTGTTGCCATGTTCATGAACAAGTCTCAAAAGCCTCCTATCTTCATCATTAGTCCAATTCCTGCGAGTTTTTAAAGGCTGGAATTTGCGACGCCACCTTTGAATACATTGAGAAGGCGTCCTTTCTGAAATCCCATCTGCTATCTTGATCCAATTATTTCCGAATGTCTCATGAAGCGAAACCAATTGTTGATCCTCAAGTTCAGTCCACATTTTGACTTTCCGCTTTTTTCTAATTGAGTGGGAGTTCATTGAAGCTTTACTGGTTATATGAATGGTAGAATTCAAAATAATTTGAGATTTCGATTTGGTTGAGGGAGAAAAAAGTGATTTGGAAGTATGCATTGAATAAATGAATGAATTTGGGTATTGGAATGGGAAGATTGAAAGGAGTAGACAATAAAGGAACAATGATGAAATTATCTAATGAAATTATCTAAAAATTGATAAATTAAAAATATCGATTTCACGTTAAATCACTTTTTTATGATTTTGATTTTTTTAACAAAAATTTTATACAATTCGCAATATTAAATGAAAAAACGCGGGAATAAAGGTTTATAAATATAAATTCTATTTAATAAAATTTTCCCTATTTTGCTAAGCTAATTTTAAAAACATGAAATCATGTGTTTGTTTATATTAAGTAATTTTTTAAAAACACTTGAAAAAATCAAATCCTAAAGAACAAATTTTGCAATATAAATTTCTTTATTTAAAAAAAAAAAAATTACTGAATTCAATACAAAAAAAATAAATCAAAATTTCTTTACGGTTAATTCACCTTAAATTAATAACAACATTTTATATAAAATTAGAATTACATCATAATTAATAATGCTAATTCATTACAAAACGAAATTTTCTCAAAATTATGTAAAAAATCCCAAATTCTTATTTCTTTTCTTTGTCTAATCCCAGCGATCTATATAAATAAAATTCCCTCAAGCTATTATATTTAATTATATCCAACATTATGACTACCCCTCCTTTCGAGCCAAAAAGTCCCCTCTTTCCCAACGGTCCATCTTCTCTCAAAACTCAAAACCGATCCCCTGCCTTTAAAAAGTTCTGTGCTGATGAGCTTCCTCCTTTATCCGCAGGAATTCCTCTTCGTAACCCAAGATTTCTCTCAAAAACGACTCCCAGCAAGCTCCCGCCATCAAATCCAAGGTACTTTCTTCTTATAATGTTTATTAAAATATCCCGTAGTTTATTCTCAGAACAAGTTTTAGATATTGACACAATTATAGAAAAAACCAAGGAAGTGAATAACAGAGATTTGTTTGAGAAGATTCTAAATGAAAACGATACTATGAGTCCTTTTCTCAAGAAAAAAACCCCGGCCATGGACTATGCAAAGAGTGAAACAAGTCTCAATAACTCACATATTAATAACAATACAGGAACACAACAACACCAACATATTGAGAAATTTTTCAGACCATTAAACATTCACAATAATACTAATAATGGAAATATCAATTATAATATAAGATTAGGAAGTATTAATAGATTCGAGTTCCGTAAAAGCTTAAATCCCATTACTACCCCCATCAAGATCACGACCAATACTAATATCATAAATAATAATGGCAGTCCTTTTCAAATGAACATCAAGAAACCACAGGAAAATGTCGAAAAAATCCCGGAAAAACCTTTAGAAACTGAGAAAATTGTGGAGGAAGTCCCTTTGATTTCCTCCAAAACAGAAGAAAAAATTATCGAATTAAATCATGAACCCCAGGTCAAAGATATCAAAACCGAAGAAAATCCTATTAATAACAATCAGAAGTCTCCTGGGAAAACATTAAAAACAGCCACAAATTCGGGATGCAAATGCAAGAAATCTAGATGTTTGAAACTTTATTGTGAATGTTTTTCAACGAAGAATTTCTGCAAAGATGTTTGCAATTGCATTGATTGCGCCAATCGGGATGAAACCAATAATCAGAAGGAACGGGATCGAGCAATACAAAGTTTACTAGTAAAAAACCCTTCAGCTTTTGTTAGTTCCAATGAAAACTCTCTGGTTTTTAATGGAAGCCATAAGAAGGAAGAAAAAGGCGCAAAAAAAGGCTGCAATTGCAAGAAATCACATTGTCTGAAAAGATATTGTGAATGTTTCGAGGCTAAGCTGAAATGTGATAGTTCATGCAAATGCGAAGATTGCAAAAACGTGGAAGAAGATGTCAAAAAGACCAGGAAAAAACCGATCGAAGAATCTGAAAAGCCTTTAAAAAAAAAGAAAGTCTAGCTTGAAATAATTTTTCTTTAATTTTATAGAAACTTGGAATGTTTATTTAAATTAATTCCAAAACCCAGAATTTTCTAAAATGTTAGTGCCAAACCATTAGCATCTGGTTTCTTGTTTCTTTGATCATCGTCACATGGGATCAATGCCTTCGTTTTCGGGTATTTAATTGCTTTGAATTTATTTTGGCAAATTTTTCTTTAATGATTTTATTGCAAAGTAAAACACAAAACTCTTTTTCATCAAAAAATATTTGAAATATTTGTTTTTAATAATTTTGATTTTTGAAATAATTCAAAAACATTTCATTTATTCGCACAAAAAATAAAAATTATAGCACATCACCTTTTTCGAAAAATTTGTTAAATTTGGAAAATCGTTAATAATTAATATAAAAACATAGTTATTTAACAAAAATTTAAGATAGAAAAAAATCAAATGAACAATTTAAAGAAGGACGTGCCAAAAAAACCAGAGTTTAAAATACCAAAAGAAGAGCAGACTTCCTTTAAAAAACCAACCTCCTCGAAAATAGAACAAAACCCCTCGCAAATAGTAGAAAACACTTCTAAAAAGAATCCAGAACAAGAGGAAGAGAAAATTCAAAAAGTAGACCTTCATGATATGCCAAAACCCAATCAACTAAAGGCAACCAACGATGAAGCAGAAAGAATTCACGGTATGTTATAGTTAAAATATCTTAAACTATTATATTATTTTAGAATTCCTCCTCAAACTAATAAAATGCGGAGCGATCGACAACGAAAATGTCCATAAATTGATCAAACTGCTGTTGATGAGAATTGATTCTGGCCACAAAGATTTAATTCCGAGAATTTTCCAAGCAAAACTAGAGAAAGTGTACGAAGAAAACATTGAAGTAGTGAGTTTTTCTATGGTAATGGCAAATTGGAAACTTATCTCTCAAATGAAATTGATTTGGATACGAAACTTATGATTGAGTACTCCGTAACTTCGCAAGGAAATCATTGCGAAAAAGATTGGAGAGAACTCTTCAACGCAATAGGAAGGCCGCTTTCCCGAATATTCATAATATTCCGTAGAAAAATTTCTTAAATTTTCTTCTTTAAATTTTATAACATAATAATAGATACTAAAACGAAAAAGATTGAATGCTTTGAATTCGATGGGATTTATGAAATTTTGCAGGACATAGATTTGAAAAGTTATTTTCAGCTGACAAATGATGAAGAATACTTTGATGAAAATAATAGGGAAGGATACATTTTGTCTTTAAATTTCTTTCAAAGGAATTATTTTTGAAGAGAAATCTCGACTAAAAAAAATAGTCAGAGAGAGAAAAAAAATTTTTGAGTTTATAAAATTTTGAGAAGGTAAAAAAAAAATTGTTTTAATTTTGTTTTTTCTCAATGATTTTTCATTTAACTTATTGGATTTTTTTTTCTCTCTCTTTCTTTTTTGCCTTCTTCCTTTAAAAATCTTGTTTGTCCTAAAATTAATAAATAAATTATTAATCATTTCTTAAAAAAACTGTAATAAATTACCCTTCTCTCGATTCTTTGTTCTATATTGGCGAACATTTTCTCTTCAAGAACAGAATAAACAATTTTCTTAATATGATTTTGAATTTTTGGGATTTCTTCTTCATCTCCATAATATTCAAGAAATGGTTGAGTGAAAACTACTTCTTTTTCATCTAATTTATTATTCAAAATGATGACCTTGAAGAGTTCAATTGATGCTCCGAAATCATACTTATTCTCTTTGTAGGCATCTTTCCAAGATTGAATCCATTTTTCAGATCTTATTAATGTTATTAATTTATTAAACTGGGTTTCTGAAATGGTTTTCTTTTCCGACAATAATCCCCTGATTTTGTCCTTGAGGCTATTATTGAAAAACAAGAAATCAAACTTTTTCAAAATTCTTCCCTGTTCATTGTAATATCGGAAATTATTGACATTTGCTTTAAAAAGCAGAAATTCATCATTCTTGGGCCATTCACCTAAAAAAAGCAAAACTTTTGGTTCTTTTATAGCACCACCTATGTTAGCATTGAAATTTTGAGCAATTATCATTTGAAATGAACTTTGGGGA
>Ga0302186_10003721_pt1 | contig 11023 bp, 15 predicted proteins | sample II_Bog_E1_2_FD_198782 | JGI IMG/M metagenome (GOLD analysis project Ga0302186, IMG submission 198782) | Peat permafrost microbial communities from Stordalen Mire near Abisko, Sweden - II_Bog_E1_1 | ecosystem: Environmental > Terrestrial > Soil > Wetlands > Peat | place: Sweden: Abisko...
AAAAAAAAATTCAAATCCTTTTTTGGATTTGTATTATTATAATTTTTTATTTTGTGCACAATTTTTTTTTTGAAACACTTTAATCTAAAACTGAAAAAAATTCGCAAAAAATTAAAATATATCATTGAAAAAAAATAAAATCATTAAAAAACACTAATATAAAAGAAAGCCTTAAAAAAATACCAGATCTAAAATACTTTGAAAATAAACAAAAGTAAAATTAAAAAAACTTAAATATTCCTTCGCTTTTTTGTTTCACTAATAAAAGCTTTAAATGTTGTTTGGCTTCGCTTATAAAAGCTTTAAATGTTTTGTTACACTATCAATAACAGATTTTTCTGCTGGTCCAATCGCACACACTGTCATAGTTCCAGGATCAATCTAAAGCTGGTTAATGTTTCTTTCTATTAAATTTTTTTACTTGAGTTCTTCCAGCATCACATATTACGCAAGTATTAAGCCCAATAGCCTTTGCTTTAGATTCCATTTCTATTAATTCTTCCTTACTGTTGACTTTCAAAACGACTTTAGCTGTTCCATATTCCTCCCAAAAATCCAAATCTTCTAAATTTTTTGGTATTTTATTCATCAACACATTTTTATAGGCTCCCAAAACTAAACCATTTCATTTATTAATTTTTTTCAAGAAATTTTAATTAAAAAAACCTGCATGTCCAACTTGCGCTGCAATTTTTCCCACTCCCATTTTCAAATCTGCTCTCACCAGAATCACCATTTTAAAATCATTTTTTGGGAAATACCAAGCATCTTCTTCATTTTCCTTTTCGAAAGGTTTATTTTCTAAATTCTGGGGATTTGTTGTTATGGGAATGTTGGGAATAACATTTGGATTGGGTTGTGAGGAAATGGTTTGATTTTGCTCTGACTTGGAGTTTGTCAACGCTTTATTCATATTAAATTCTTCCTCATCTTCTTGAAATTTGAGGATCAATTCCACAGCCTTTTCTTTATCATTTGTGAGCTGGAGAGCTTTTCCAATATAAATTTGATTAAATCCTAATTCTAAAAGGTCTTTAAGAAGTTGATCGTAGGCTTGAGAAACGGGTTCCATTGAGTGTTAATTTGTTGGATATGAGGGAGATTTTTTTTTTCTCAGCAAACAAAAAAGAAATAATTTTAAATTAACAGGAAGTTTTTTCTTTTAATTTGGATTTTTAAAAATTGAGAAAATAAGCTTTATCACCAGATTTTTTTTCTTGTAAAATAAAGAAAAAATTAAAAGACTATTTTTTTTTTTGTTCATACATTTTCAGATTTCATAATTTTTTGCTAGATGCGTAAACATATTTTTTTCTGTTTCTGGTCAAAATTGATTTCAAAGAAAGTGACACACTCAAACTCATAAACAATACAGAACCATTTCTGATTCCTGAGAATGAAGTCAAGGATATTATTAAGGGCTATAACATTCAACTAAGTATTAAAAATGAAGGAAATTTTGATTTATAATATTTATGAAGAAAATTTGGCAGATGAAAACTTTCTGATGAAAGAAGAATTGAAAAAAACACAGAATGAAATTGTTGAGCTGAAATTTCAAACGCAAAAAATGGAAAAAGAAAAAAAGAAAAATATATTAGATATGGAACAATTAACGCTCTCATTTGCAAAAATAAAAGAAGAATTGGAACAAAGGGATAACCAAATAAAAGGTTTCTTTATTCAGAAAGAAGTTGATGAAAACAATGAAATCAAGGAAAATTTTAAGAAAGTAATATACGAAAAAGAATTGTTTTCTAAGATAGAAAAAAAATAAAAAGCTAACAGGTTATTAATTAAGTTTTTAGAAGAAAAAATGTTAGAAGAGGACACCAAAAAGTATTTCGAAACGATTTTGGAAGAAAATTGCAATTTAAAAAAGGATTGCGAATCGCTGAAAAGTATTGGGAGAAACTTGAAGGAGGAAATGAAGGAAATGAAAATGAAATTAGAAACTTATGAATTCGAAAAGTTCAAAAGGAAATTTTGCATTCATTGTAAGAACGAATATAATCCTTGGAAAAATGAAAATGTATCATAATATGTTATTGTAAAAATTTGTAAATTTTTTTTAGAATAGTTGCAAATTTCATCCTGGAAAATTGAAATTTTACTCATGTCGAGGGTGTGGTGGTGATGAATATTATAATTGTTGTAACACATGTTCGAAGTGTTGCTTTGGGTGTCGAGAGGGGAAACATGTTTCAATGGAATAATATTTATTTTTCCTTATGTTATATATTAAAAATTTGATCATATATTAAATAATTTTTCGTGGGTCAAATAATGAATCATAAAAGTGGTACCATTTATTTTTTTGTTCGTAATCGGAAAATTCAGGGGCATATACTATCACTCTTTTCAAGTCTTTGTTTTTCTTTGATTTTAATGTGTCACCCCTATCGAAAAAAATAAAATAATAAGGAACAAAAACAAATTCATCAAATTACTTAAGCAACCAACAAAATCTATAAATACATTTGAAAATTAAGACCAAACCAAAAGGAGTTATGATCGCCGAAATTATAGAAGCTAAAGTGATTGAAACTATGTTAACTTTTTCTGAATCTTAAAAAAATTAAGCAAGACAATTAAACATGAATTTTACTGTTTGATGTGTCAAGTGATTGCATAATTCTTAGAGCAATCGCAAAAATGAAGCCAGCAACAACTGTGCCGATCAATAGACTCACAAAAAATACATATAAATAAAAATATCTAATAAATTAAAATAGAATTTTTTAATGGAATAAAGAAACTTCAAATTCCTTTTGCCCACGCAATTCCCAAGAACCACACAATGATGATCGAATATCTCCACACAATTATCGCAAAAACTTAACTTTTTTTTAAATATATAAGTTACAATCTGTGAAAAATTACAAACAATGTGCACATAATGGTGGCCTATAAATTTGGCATGTGGGGCAGAATTTGAAAGTACCATTTTCAATATTTTCCTCTGTTTCTTTATCATTTCTTATAAAGCAATTCAAATTTTGATCTTGGTTTACAATATTTATAAGGTTTTTCCGCGGAATTATTCCAGGATCAATACAAGCTGCCAAAAACATAAAAATGGTTGCTAGAACCAATAAAACTGCTGCCAAAATGGGAAAATAATAAATTTCAAATTTCCACAAATATGGTGTGGCTAATCCAAAAAAAATACCACAAATAACGACCTTCAAAGCTATTACTGTTAGAATCCCTGTGAGATTTGATCCATGAATCAACCGTCCTCCACAATAAAATTTATTGTTTCCTGGCCATATTTCATAAAGTCTTCTTTGTTTTGTCTCAATATTAAAATTGGTAGGAAAGTTCTCGTTTAAATGAGGACTGGTTTGTGGGATGACTTGATTTTTGTTAACGGTTTTAAGTGCTTCCTCATCATTGAGTGCAGGGGAAATCATAAATTTAAAAAAAATAAAATTTTCACAAATTATTTTCTGGTTAAATACTAATAAATAAAAATTTCTCTCTTAGAAATCAAACTTTTCACAATTATTTTTCTGTTTAAATTCTAATAAAATGATTTTACTATTAAAAAAAAAAATGCGAAATTATAAATGAATGCCCACCTTATTTTGGAACATATGTTCAAATTAAATTCAATGTTGAGATACTTATTTTTTTAGAAAAAAAATACAAATCTTCTCTCTTTGAAATTTTAGAAAAAAATTAAGATAAAAACTTGATTGCAGAAAGAAAAAAAAGCATAAAATATTTAATTTTTGAATTAATGACTTCCCCCATGAAAAATATCTTGTGCGTTTTGAGCATTTTTGTCATTTTTTTACTTCGGTTTACATGCCCCCAAAACATAGCGAAATCCTCTTTTGTTATAGACGGGCCTATTCAAGATATAGTATGGTGCGGGCAGGAAGAAGTTTCAGATGCAACCAACATGACTCAACCAATATATTTGAAAAAAATCGTTTTTGTTGTGTCAGGCAAAGGAACTGTTTATCGGAGTATAGATGAAGGTCGGAATTTTGAGAATATCAGATCAAGATTAGAGACCCTTTCTGAAACTTTGGCTCGATATGTGAAAGAAAAAGAACATACAGTAACTAAATCGCAAAATATTTTTAAAAAAAACAAATTTTTAATAAGATTGGAACCATTATGAAAATTTATACATCTGAGGCGGATTCTAAATATCTGCTTTTCCATGGAACACATGGAATCAGTTATATCAGTGAAGATTGTGGAGCGAATATCAGAGCTATTGAACATCAAGAGGATTTTATTGATTTTAAATTAAACCCGATAGACAAAAATTATATTTTGGCTTCAGTGAAGGTAAAATGTGATGATTCAAGCCCTGAATTTTGTCCTTATTTGACGGATTTATATTATAGTGAAAAAATGGGCTTCCATTGGATCAAGATTCAATCTTCAGTGATTGAATATGCATGGTAACAACGTTATATATTTAATTTTGATTGTTTTTTTTAACCCAGGGCATGCAATAACAAATATTATAGACATTTGATTCCAGTGGAAAGAATAATTATCACTAAAGCTAGTATAAACAAAGCATTTTAAAAAAAAAACATTGTTTTTTTTTTTATATTTTTATAATTTACATGAAATTTTAATAGATGATGAAAGTCAAACCGTATTGACTACTCGAGTCATTTATACCGACAATATCTTTCAAAATTTCATGATCCTTTCTGCCAAAGGCTATCGTTTCTTTCTCACAAATGAGTTCCTTTACGTTTTGGAGTATGAAGATCTCTCGGAAAAAAAGTTTTCACTGAAAATTTGTCCAAATTTCTACAAAGACTACAAACTTTCTTCAGTCGAGCTTCCAATCCAAAGAATAAAGGACCATAGTTTCACAATTTTGGATTCTAGTGAATCTACTATTTTTATTAATGTGAATCATTATGGTGATGATGCCAAATTCGGCAACGTTTATGTTTCAAACTTTGAAGGCAAAAAATTCGTGCTTTCTTTGCTCCACAATGTCCGTGATGACAAAGGTTTTTGTGATTTCGATCGAGCGAAAAGCTTGGAAGGAGTGTTCATCGCCAACCATTATGAACATGTTGAAGCGGAAAAATATAAGACAAATTACAATTATATCAGTAACACCAACGAAAGGAATCAAAGACATGAAACCATTGACTCATATAAAAAATCTGTCATAACCTATGATAAAGGAAGCTATTGGTATCCAATTCCCGCTCCTGAATATGACTTTGATGGTAAGAAACTTGATTGCCATGGGGAATGTTCTTTGCATCTAAGAGGGTTCACAGATAAATATTCCAATCCTTTGTATTCATCTGAGTCAGCTGTAGGAATTTTAATGGGAGTGGGTAATACAGGAATCTTTTTGTCTCAACAGCCAGAGGAAGTGAACACATATCTTTCGAGAGATGGAGGTCATTCATGGTTTCAAGTAAAAATATTATTTGTTTTATCTGCTAAAAATTAATTCAAGGTGGATAAAGGCTCATATATTTATGAAATCGGAGATCATGGTGGATTGATAGTTATGGCAGATGACAGTAAACCCACAAAAACCTTGAAATACTCTTGGGATGAAGGTCTTCATTGGGAAATCTTTACTTTTTCTGATGAGGAAATTGATGTCATGAACATTATTATCGAGCCAATGAATATGTCACTCAAATTTCTGATCTATGGCAAAAAATCCTCAAATACTGGAACTGAAGGACTTATTATCTTTGTAGATTTCGCCACTCTCAAGAAAAGAGTGTGTTCAGGTCTTTGGAACCCAGGAGCCGAGGAAAGTGACTATGAAATGTGGATCCCAGGGTCTCATGATCAAATGAAATGTCTTTTTGGCAAAAGAGTGAAATACGTGCGAAGGAAAAGAGAAGCTGATTGTTTCAATGGTGAGGATTATGAGAAAAAAAACATCATAGATTTTTGTGCTTGCAGCGAGGAGGATTGGGAATGTGATTTTGGGTTTTATAGAAAAGCTGAGACCAACGAATGCATTCCAATCTCTGCTGAATTTGAACATAAAATGAACAATTTCACAGAGCCAGCAAATTGCACGGATTTCTATGAAGTGCCCTCAGGATACAGGAAGGTGCCTGGAGATTATTGCATTGGAGGTGTGGATAAAACAATGGCAAGAGCGGTAAGATGCTCAAAAGCGAAACTTCTTGATATGAATAGATTTGGAGGAAACCATACTGGACCGAAGCAAGATAATGCTGTATTAGAGGGATCTCATTTTTGGAGAAATTTGAAAATCGGTTTTTTTGTTCTTTTGGTGATAATCGTGGTGTTCATTTTTAGAGAATATATTTTGGATATAATAATTTGGATGATGTCTTGTCTGAAGAATTTACAGAAAAAAAATGATAATCGAGGACATGCTCAAAGAAAGGATTATGAGAGAGTCGGAGCACCTTTGAAGAGCATGAACGATGATGATGATGAGGATAATATATAATATAAATAAAAAAAAGTGATTTAAATTTCTATCAATTACAAAATTATTTGTTTTTTGCGTAATAAAACGCAAATTTCGTAAAATTAAAAAAATATAATAATTCATTTGCTGCTTGAAATTATTCATAAAAATTAACATTAATTTCGAATTAAAAATTGGAATTGCCGGAAAAATGCAAATTATTGATTTAAATGTATGATTGGAAAAAGAAATAGATTAAATTTCCAAAATGAGAACAATATGATAAATTTATCCTTCAGATATGAAACGATACCCACCTGTTTTCTCTCCATCTCTATTTTTTATTTAAATTATAAATAGCGTTCCAAAAAAAATAATAGATAAAATATTAATTATTCTTTAAATGAAATCGGTCGAAATTTTCAAAAAAACCAAAGAATCTTCAAATCGGAGAAGGGACATCTATTTAAAATATGCAAAGGAGCCAGAATCGATGTTGCTTCAGGAATTACCGTCGAACCCAATTCTTTCAATCAGTCACTTTTATTCAAATTTGAATACTTATGAGGCAGAATTAAAGAACAAGCCTGAAATTTTCACACTTTCCAACAATGATTGCAATTCTCCATGTCCATCATTGATAGCGCCAGCCTCTTCAGGGGAAGAATCCTTATGTCTCTCAGAAGATCAAGAAAAGATTAATAAAAGGGTGTTATCTCTAAAAGAAATCTGTTCTTATTTAATAGATTCCAATCTTTTAAAAATCGACAAACCCCTTCCTAAATATATTAATTTAAATCAACTGCAAGATTTTGTTGAATCCAAAAATTATTCCCGAAAACCCTCCACCTCAAATGACAAGTCCAGAGAACTCCTTTTTATGGATATCAAGGAAACCATAGAAGATGAACATATTGTCTATGAACATCTCAAAGAAATTTTCAATCAGACGACAGGAGAGAAAGTCAAATTGCATGTCAGCAGAATCAAATTGTTCTTCTTTAAGGGGAAATATAGCGCATTGATCAGATTTGGAGATCCTGAAACTGCTGCTTATTTGTATTTCAACTTCTGCAATTCCTACAAAGTGAAAACACGAGAAATTTTGGGCAACAATTTTTCGGTTTTTTATGTCTTGGAAAACAACGTCAAGACGAAAAGAAATGATTGGGTGGCGGTTGTGATGAGAGGTTTGAATCAAAAAATTGAAAGGGAACACATTATCACGAGACTTAAGGATAAACTCAATTTAATACCGACATGGATCGAGGAACTAATCACCATTAAACATCATAAATATGCATTGTTTGGGGTCAGTTCAATAGAAGAGGCTGAGACCATTTGCAAGCATTTTAAAAATAGCAATGATATTAGAGATAAAATCAAGGTAATTTTTATTTTGGGCATTTTTTTTTTTGGGAGGGGTTTATTTTTTGTTCATAATGATTTTATAATTTGTTTAGGCTAATATTCATCCTCGGAGTTCAAAGATACGAAATAATGTCCCACCGAAATTTATGCGGTTTTTAACCTATAATAAGGAATTTGACAGTGACCTCGAAAATGACAAGGAGAAAATTGAAGCAGAAAGCATCAAGGAACAACTAAAGCAAAAGGTCCTTGATTTAAAATCTTCTGGAAAACTCACTTCATCATTGGGTGTTTCGAACACTCTGCCAGATCTCATCAATGCCTTCAATCAAGAAGAAGAAGCCAAAAATGAAGAAAAAGAAAAAGATGAAAAAAAAATCAAAGAAAAGGAGCCCAAAGTCGAGGATGAAAGAGAAAACTTTAATAATAAGCGAACCCATAGCAAAATCAGAGATTCCAAATATCACACTAATTATGATTCAAAATCTCGTTATTATCATGAAAGCAGCCGTGGGATTAATAAAGAAAAAACCGGAAAAAATGAAAAGAATCAACATTCTGGAACAGAAGATAATAAAATCACCATTAGACCAACAAAAAATAGGTCAAGATCTCATAGCAAAAGCCGAAATAAAAGCAGAAGCCGTTTGAGTCGCAGCTTTTCTTATAGCAGGCATCACGAATTCTCAAAATCAAGGTCCAGAGATAAAAAAATTAGAAGAAACTATTCGAAGAATTTTGACAACAATGCAATTAAGAAGCCCAAAGAGAAAAATTATAAAAAGAGCAGAAGCAAAAGCAAAAAAGGTGATCGGTCCAGAAGCAAAACATCTGAAAGGGGACGATATTTGGTGAAAAATAACAAAAATGAGCCAAAGTCGAAAAAATATAGCAAATCAAGATCAAATTCGTTGGATAAAAAACCATATTATAAGAGGAAGAGTCCATCTTATGAGAAAAGGTATTATAAAAATGATTCTAAAGAAAAATATAGGAAGAAATATCTACGTAATGTTGAAAACAACAAAGAGAAGGATATCCCAGAAAAGGAAGAAAGCTCTTCAAAATTCTCTAAAGGATATAAAAATTCCTATAATGAAACTTATGACAAGTTCAACTCCAATAAAAATTTTGATAAAACACTGCTGAATCATGAAGAAAATTATAAACGAACAACCACCAAATTACAAAAAGCAAGCATTCTAGAAAGAATTAACAAAGGATCTCATTATGTCGGAAATAAGGACAATAAGGAAAGCAGTGCAAAATTGGAAGACAGCACGCATTATCGTCAAAGATATGGAATTTATGATGAATATAATGCGTTTAATGAAGAAAAAGTTGAAATTTTAGATGAAGGACAAACCAAAAATGATAAAACAGCTGGCAAAAAGCAAACTGGTAAAGAAAGCAGCAGCGACTCAAAGACCAAATCGAAATATTAGAAGAAGGTAAAAAAAAATGATGATTTTTTTTTTTTTTTTTTTTTTTTTTGAAATCTTTTAATTTTGCATGTTTTTTTTTATGTTTTAGGAAACAAATGATGGGAATAACAAAACCAAAATTAATTTATCCCTATCTTTAATATAAGTTAAGATTAAAACTAAAAAATAAAATAATGATTTATTTTGGACCATGGAACCACATCTTTCAACAAAAAATATATTACGTTTATTCACAAGAAAGAAGGAATGAAAACAACTATATTATATTATTGTGGAGAAATATAAAATTTTGGAAAGAAACAAAAGAAAACATCTTTAAAATTATGGAATATGGAAAAAAAAATTGAAAGAATGGCACCAATTTTAATATAAAATTTGGAAATTGCAAAAATATGATGACATAAATATCAAATTAAATGAAAGAATGCAACAATTTAAATAAAAATTGGAAATCTCAAAAAGCCAAAATATGCTGGACCTAAAGATCAATATTTATGTCATATATCTATACTTATGATTAAAATGCACATATTTCATATTTTATAACATATTATATACCATAACGTTTACAAAAAAAACCTTAAAAATTTTTTAATATAATTTACTAAACTGATTTTTAAATACAATATGGATTAGAAAATTACCAAAAAAATTTAAGAAGTCTAACCCAAGCCAGGAATCACATGAAAGAAGTAATAAATTTTTTCGTCAGATTCATAAACTCCAACCTCTGTATTGCAAACGCAACATTCAACTGAAAAGTAGTTTTTGCATTTCTCTTTCATTTCATCCAGTTGTTCCTCTTGTGTTAAAATTTTGCCGGCTTTAGGTTTTGTTTTTTCATCTGGAAAAATTGGTTGGATGGTCTTCGTGCAATTAATTTTGCAATTTCTGACGAACAACGCTCTGTATTGATTTTCATAGACATCATGCCTTTCTTTTTCATTAATTATTCAGAATCCAAAGTAAAAATTATTAAATTACTTTTGGCAATCATAAGAAACTTGTGAGAAACAATAAGGACAACTCAAAACTATTGAAGAATGCTTATCTTTCTCTTTAAATAATTATAAATAAAGTTTTTAATGGTCTTGCCTTCTTACTTAAATGCTTATTGGCCCATTCCTCTTCTTTACAATCTAATAATGGATCATATAAGTTTTCATCCTTCATGTGAGATTTCAAACTTTTTTTGATTTGTTCCTGGTCAAACATTAAATTTTCATTATCTTCATCAAATCCATCATTTGGAGGGTCGAAATCAATGGTGTCTTTTTGAATATTTTGAAAAATCTCTTCCTCGAATTTATCTTCCAGAAGGTTATTCTTTTTTATGGTTTTGTCTAGTTTTTTAAAAAAGAATTTCGAAGAATTTCATGATAATTTATTATTTTACTCGAGAAGTTCACAACAACCTTATTAAGTATTGAATCTTTTTTCTTTATTTCTGGGTCCCAATCATCTTCGATGTCGTTTTTCATTAGATCAGCGTCTGATTTGTGTAAAATCTCCATTTTTGAAAGAATTATTTTTTTTTATTAAAATTTGTTTCCCAAATTAAAATATAAATTTAGACCTTTTTATTAGAAAACAAGAAGGAAATTTTGATTTTAGGAAGTTTTTCGTTGTGAAAAATGACTTTTATTTTTTATAATTTCTCATAGTAGAAAAACATTGAGAATATTTTTGAGTTCCATCTCTTTTTCTTTAAATTCAGCTAAAGAAACTTTTTTTTGTTTGAATTTCTATATTTAAATGATTTTTTAAATATCTTTTTGAACTTAGATAATCGGTACAA
>Ga0302186_10003722_pt1 | contig 11022 bp, 10 predicted proteins | sample II_Bog_E1_2_FD_198782 | JGI IMG/M metagenome (GOLD analysis project Ga0302186, IMG submission 198782) | Peat permafrost microbial communities from Stordalen Mire near Abisko, Sweden - II_Bog_E1_1 | ecosystem: Environmental > Terrestrial > Soil > Wetlands > Peat | place: Sweden: Abisko...
ATGATGGTGAAAATTAGAGGCCAAATTGAGAATTTTGAGCTTTTGAATGTCTTGGAATTCAGTTCGAATAGAAAGCGGATGTCAGTGATAATCAAGAATTTCAATGGGGAAATTTTACTTTATTGTAAAGGAGCCGATTCCATCCTTTTAGAACGCATGAATAAGACCAAGTTATTTAAAAAAAGATATTGAGGTTTTTAAGTTCTTTTTTCTGGATTAGTTCATTATTAATTGATGAAACATGGAAACATTTGGAACGATATGCTGAAAAAGGCCTAAGAACTTTGATTTTATGCGAAAAGAAGCTTTCTAAGGAGGAATATCATTCGTGGGCATTGAAATATCAGGAAGCTATAACATCTATTGAAGATCGAGATAAGAAAATGGAAGAAGTCCAAGAATTGATAGAAAAAGACTTGATTTTAGTGGGGGCAACAGCCATAGAAGATAGATTACAAGATGATGTGGCTAGAACTATAGCGATTCTTAAGGAAACTGGGATAAAGGTTTGGGTTTTAACAGGAGATAAGATCGAAACAGCGATAAATATCGCTTATTCATGCGCTTTATTAACCACTGATCTCGAACAGATAATTATCGATCAAAAGGGTGAACCTGAGGTTTTATTGGCTATAGAAACCGAATTAAGCAAAGTAAAGGATTTTAAAAATTGATTATTTCATTAGATTTTTCTCGTTAAAAGCTTGAAGTTAAAAACAAATATGCCTTGATTTTATCAGGAGATACCTTGATTCATGCATTAAGGCCTGAGGTTTCTCAGAAGATCTTGAAATTGGCTAGTTTTTGCGAGGCCGTCTTATGTTGTCGGGTTTCTCCCAAACAAAAACAAGAAGTCGTGACTTTGGTTCGAAAAGGGGTATTTTTCTTAAAATAACCTAAGTTTTTCTAATAATTTCCTTTCAAATCAAAGAACCCAAAACTCACAACTTTGGCTATTGGAGATGGTGCAAATGATGTGAATATGATCACAGCAGCCCATGTAGGTGTGGGTATTAAAGGAAAAGAAGGTTCTCAAGCTTCAAGAGCGAGTGATTATGCCTTAGGTGAATTCAAATATCTAAGAAGATTGCTTCTATTCCATGGAAGAGAAGCTTATCGTCGCAATTCGATCCTTATATGTTATAATTTCTTCAAAAATGTGGTTTTAGTGTTGCCACAATTTTGGTTCGGCTTCTTTGATGTTTTTTCAGGACAGACTTTATATGATTCTTATTTATATCAATTGTTTAATTTGTTCTATGCGAGTATGCCAATCATCATTTTCGCAGTTTTCGATCAACAATATAAGCCAGAATTCCTCGATAAATGCGCTATGACCTATCAACAAGGAATCAAAGGTCTTCTTTTCAACACGAAGGTATTTTGGCAATGGTTTTTCAATGGTTTTTGGCAGGCTTTGATAGTCACGATTTTCATGTATTTCCTCCTTATTTTCTTCGATAATTATGAGTTTTTTCTTTAAGATATGAAAGCTTATGTAGCAATTTCATCAATGAAAATGGATATCAATTGGGTTTTTGGTCAGCTGGAATCACTTGTTTCGGAGGATGTGTGCTTATCGCCAATTTCAAAGTCATGATATTTAGCAACACTTTCTCGATATTAAGCATGTTCTTTATCATTGGAAGCATAGTTATTTATGTCATTTCCTTTGTGATTGTGAATAAAATGACAGGACTTTCTGAAGTCGATCTTGAATTCAATAAGTATTTCCCTTTATTTTAAAGAAACCCTTCAATTTATATTCTAGATTACATCAAACTGGAAGCTTCTATCTCAGTTATATGCTTCTAATCGCTATAACCTCGATATTAGATCTCGCGATTTCACGTTTTTTCGGTATAAAGAAGCTTTTTATTGAGCTTTTCTCTAATAAAATCTTAGGCTTTTCAAACGCTTTGAAAAATCGGCCCAAGATTTCAAAGCTTTTCATGGAGCGAAATAAACAGAAATCCGCTGCTAAAAAACAATTAGATAAAGAATCTTCGATTTTAGAGGAAAATAATATTCAAGGCCAAGGAATTCAAATCGTGCCTTTCAGCAAAAAGAAATCAGTGAAAAGATCTCGTATTTAACCTTTTTTCTCTTCTTTTTTTTACAGTGAATTCACTCAATATAAAGAATTTGTTAAAAAAGACACAGGTTATGCGTTCAGCCAAGAGGATTTGAAAGATGATATTGAGAAGAGAACCCATGTTTTCTGAGGCTTTTTCATGAATTTTGGGCTTTTTTATTTACTAAATTTATTATTTTTATCATATAATTCAAAAAACAAGACTTTTTCATTAATAAAAAAGGCTTTTTAATCTTTTTTCTAACAATTTTTTTCTCATAAATTCAAATAATTTAAACATTTTTTTCTAATATCTTCAAACGAATTTCTTGTTTTGTAATTTCGGACTTTTATAAATCAAATAACCCGCAATCGAAAAGGCCCAAATCGCTGTTATTATAGAAAAGATATATTTCGTTATGAAAAACGGTCTTTCCTTCAAATCGAAGAGGTTTTCCTTATTATTTAACAAAAAAGTCCTGATTTTCTTCAAATCTGAGTTCATAATTTCATTAAGTTTTTCATACGAAGTGCTAAAATCGCTGATTTCTAAGAAACTTAAAGCTAAAATTAACCCATTTTTAAGGTTTTTCCATATTAATTGGAAGTCTTTGTTATTTTTCAAGGCGAAAAGCTCTGAAAAGCTGTTTTTTTCTATAAACTTTATAAGGAAAAATAGGCTTTTTCTATTATAAAAAGGTCTTTTTACTGATAAAGGCAAGGTTTCTTTGAATATAAGGCCCAATTCTCTCAATAAATTCAGATAAAAGTCCAGAACCTTCAATTCCTGAAGTCTGAAATTGCGAAAAGGCTGGTTTTTTGCTTCAAAATAGGATTCAGATAAGAGGAAAAGTTCTTCAAATATCTTTTCGCAGAGTTTCTCATGAAAATCTAGGCTTTTGGCTTGATTTTCGGTGATAAAAGTCCAGAAATAACGTGGATCTTCCTAAAAATATGAGAAAAATTAATGCTTTTATATAGAAAATACGTGATTTTTGAAGAAAATCGTGATTTTCGACTCTTCGATCATGAAATCTAGGGTTTCGAAGTCTTTTTCTTCCTGATAAAGTCTTTTTTTTCAAGTAAAAATCAGAAAATATTAGAAAAAATCACTTGATTTCTTCAGATTCAATTTGAAAAACCATGAAATAATAAAGACCTAATCGATTTTGGGCCAAACTCTTGACATATCTGAAGATTTCTGCTAAATCCACTAGATTTTCTCTATAAAAGTCCTTATTTTCCTTAGAAAAAGCTCGAATTTTCGTTTACTTCTATCTGGAATATCGAGATTTCTTCAAAACCCCTAAAAGTCAGGTTTTCTTTGATTAGGAATTCATCAGAAAAGACGATTTCTTGATAAAAGTCTCTATCATTGAAGGTTTTTATTGTCATAGCATTGAAGTTATTGTTAGTAGTAAAGAAAGGAATGGCGATTTTCGATGAGAAATTAGAATAATCCTGAGTCACGTCTTTTAATAGAAGACTTTGGCTTTTATTATGGTTATAAATATTAAAGAAAAGTTCTTCTTTGGTCTTTAAGAAATCCTGAGAATAGAAGGATTGATCATGTAAGGGAATATGGAGGATTTCGATGTCTTTTTGGGTCTTTATTTGAGAAAGATAGGCTAGAATCTGAGATATAGTGGCATGTTCTTCATATGAGAAGTCCTCTTGAAAGGAAAATCCTGGGATTTCGCATATAAAGATTAATAATAACATGAATATAGAAGTCATTTTGAATGGATTTTCAAAGGAATTTTGATTTTCTTTAATTACCGTAATAATATTCTTCTAATATATTCAATTATGGGTGAAAAACTCGTGAAATTATTGAATTGTGAGGATAAAGAAGAAGGTTATATGGATTCGGATGAAGATATAGATGATAAGCTTTCGAATACTGCCAATAAAACCGCAGATAAAACCTTTAATATTGCAGAATCCAATGTGAATCCCCCTCCACCCACAGCCAAAGACCCTCCTAACACCCAAATAAACAATTTTCGTGATGGAATTTCTAATAAAATGGACTTTTCTAATCAAAGCATGATAGGAACTTTAAAACATGATATGGAAACCGCTCCTATTTCTGAAATCCACTTAGTAACTTTGAGATATTTTCTCTATAAAGGATTCTTTTTTCGATAAAGGCTTTAATTTTATAGGTAAAGAAGAATTCGATGATCGAAATCATTGCTAAAGCAGAAACCATTGAAAACATCCAGAAAACAAATGAAAATCAAGAGAAAGTCCAAAATTTCATAGAAAATCAAGGGGAAAAACCTGAACCAGATAATTCCGCCATTGATTTAATAAAGGAAAATCCAAGCAATGATAATGGAAAGCAGAATTATCAAGACTTTCTCATGAAAAGCCCTGAAAACAAAGAAATGATAGGAAGTACGTCGTTTTATCTTCCTAATCAAATTCGTGAGGAAAAAAAGACTCCAAAAGACGTTTTTATACAAGAAAATTCAATGGAAAATGATGAGGATTTTCAAAGATTTTCAACTTCTCGGAAAAAAGAAAAATGCTCTTCAAATCCTATAGAAAATCAACCAGATATGCTATTTCAGAAAACGCCGAAAAAGGACAATGAACTCAATTAAAAAAGCTTTAAATTAAAGAAAAATAAGAAGAAATTCCCGTGTTTTTTAAATTTTCAAATTAATTTTCTTAGTGTTTTTTCTAATGGGTTCTATAAAAAGCGTCTTTTTTCAGCCGAAAACAGAGGATTTCGTTCTTTCTACTTCTACTGAGAAATTAGCTAATATTGAGAGGGTTTTGGAGGCTATTAATGAGAAATTGGAAAGATTAGAATCCAGACATTCGGAATATCTGACTTCTATTCATAAAAAGGAGCAATTATTAGAAGAAATCCATCATTTTTTCATTGATAAAGTTGGGAGTTTCTTAGAAAATTCGGCTTTTTGTCCTTTGGAGGAAAGTCTGAGGAAATTCGAGGAAAATATAGAGGAAAATGAGGTTTTTCGATGCCACAAGGCTATAAGAAAAGAGGAAAAAGGCGAGATTTTGAAGGAAAAGATGAAGAAAAGGAAGCATTCGGCTAGATTGGAAATCGCAAGAATGAGCCTAAAAGAAGAGAAGCTTTTCGGGAATTTGGAAAGCTTGAAAAAAGCTGAAGAAACGCCGATAAAATATTCAGAAAATATATAATTTGTTTTTTTATGTGAAAATAGGCAATTTTTATTAGAAAAACGCTTTTTATTGACTAAAGTCTAATCTTTTAAATAAAAAATGGGTGCTTCTTCAGCCAAAGCCTTCATTGATCAAACTGGAGCTTCCTTAGAAGAACTTCAAACGAGTTCCTTAGCTAAATTCGATCCTTTAACCCAACAAATCAGTTTCCTTCCAATAACTATCCAATCTCCTTATTATCAAGAACTTATGTCTTCTGAGCCTTTTATCACCTTTCTTTCCTCTAGCGAAATCCAAGCTATTATTCTTCAATATACTAATCATGAAACAGGCTTTTGCACGAAGCTTAATTGGCTTTTGGCTTCAGGAGTTAAGAGACTTTTGGAATATAGTAGCGATATCAAGAAGCTTGATTTCGCTATAACTTCACTTGCTAGGACTTATCCTCGAAAAGTGAAAAAGACATATCGAGGCTTATGGCTTAATGAAATTGAATTTGAGGCTTATCCTCTTGATAAATTCATATATATTCCTTCATTTATGTCTACTAGTCGAAACCCTAAGAAGTTTTATAAGAATCAAAGGATTAATTGTCTAATAATAATAAAGATCGAATGTAAAGCCAGAAGAGCTTTTGAAGTAGGGGCTGGATTTTCGAAATATTATAAAGAAGAAGAAGAAACTCTTTTCAGTTGTTATAATAAGTTCAAAGTCGAAAGAAAACTAAAGGAATTTGAATTCCAAGGAGAAAAGTTCGAATATGGCTTGATTTTAGAAGTCGTGAATGAGGATTTCACTAATAAAAACGCAAAATTCATGGCGATTTTAAATTGTCTATAATAGAATAAAAAAGGCTTTAGATTTTGGAAAAATACTTGAAAAGAAAGCTTTCGGTTTTAAAATAAATCAAAGGATTTTATGGTTTTAAACGCTTCCTTCTTTTTTCCTTTTAAAATCCCCAAGATACATCCCTCTCAAAACCTCGATTTTGCTTCTTTTCCCTTTGAAAGCTTCATTTTTCTCTAACTTTCCTTCGGTTTTCCCCTCAAAACCCTGATATTTCCCCTCAAAACCCCGATCTTTAGTTTCCTTCATTAAAACATATTCTCTCTTTGGAGGACTTATCCCCAAATCCCTAGGACTAAAGCTTCTATTTCCAACCTTGAGAAAGCCTGTCACAGGTCTTTTCTTAATAACTTCCTGTTTAATATTCATAGTTTTTTCCTCAGTTTTTTTATCCTTTTTCCTCGAAACTATAGCTGTTTTAGGCCTATTTTCCTCAATATCAGGCCTTAGAAAATGAAGTTTCCGGAGGACTTCACGTGGGCAAATTTCCTTAGTTTCCCAAAAACTCTGATCTTTGAGTTTGGCTTTAAATCTCAAGATTTCTTGCCTTTTTTCCTCAGAAACGATATTAGTCAAAATCCTGCTGAATTTCCTGTTATTATGAACACAATCATTCAGAAGTTCTCGGATTTCAGTCTTATTTTTCTTTAATTCCTGCATAAAACCCTTCTGGAAAAGCCTTTTTGGCTTCTCTATGCGAATTTCCTTCATATTAAATCGAGCTTCTTCTTTTTTGAGCTCCTCTTTCACCAGAAAATTCAATTTCTCGAGGAATTTTGAGTCATTTTCTTCAAAACCACTGATATCAGTCGAGAAATTCGCGATATTATGATTCAAAGGCTTCAAAGACTCCTTTTTCTGTAATATATCAATTCTTTTCTGAACTAAGAGGACTTTTTCTTTAGAAAAAGCGTTGATTTTCAAGCAATTTTCCTCGATTCCATCTTTTTTTGAATCGATTTCCTGGTCTAATTCCTCCATTGAACTCATCATCACATTTTCGAGCTTTTCCATAGCTTTTAAATAGGCTTTTTGTTGTGAAATCGTTGAGTTTATTGTTCGAAAGAAGGTCTCGAAATCCTCAAAAAGATCTCGATATTTCTTAAGACAATTTAATTGAGAGTTTTCCTTTAAATTCTCAAGTCTTTTCCCGAAAAAATCTAAAAACCTCACGCTTTTCTGTTCAAAACCCTCAATATTCTCTAAATCCATTTGAAACTCCTGCAAAAAGATCGAAAAATCCTTGATATTCGTGAAACTATTTAATATAAAGTCCAAACTTATGATATCGAAACAATGGTCAGTTTCTTCAATAAACCCTGGAAAAAGACCTTTGAAGATCTTATCGAAATCTCTCATTCTATTAATTTCTGGAGTTTTCTTCATTTTCAATCTTTTCGGCGAAAAGTCCTTATTTTCTTCATTATTTTCATCAAGGAAATTCAAGGATTTCCCTGATAATCTATTGATAAAATCAAGGAATTTCGCATCTTTTTCAGAAACCGCGCCTTTAGCTTTTATTGTGAAAACTGCCTTTATAACCTGACAAAATCTTATTAAGATCTCATTAAGAAACAACAAATTCCTCATATTTCCAGCTTGAAATTGCCTAATATCCTCTATATTCAAGGTTTTCATGAAATCGTCTTTCTTATTTAGAGAGCTTTTCAATTGATTAAGTGTTTTTTTATTCAAAAGTCCAATTTCTTCATTATTATTTTGACTCAATTCTCGTTTTTCAAGCTTTAGGATCTGAATATCGCGGATTTCTTTGGGGATTTCAATGAAAATCTCCTTTAATCGTTGATCTTGATTAATGAAATTCTCGAATAAATGGCCTTTTTGTTCATTGAGGTCTTCAATGCGAGTTTTTAATGAGCTTTCTTCAATAAGAAGCTTTTTATAAGAATTAAGGATCTTTTCAAAAAGGCCTGTAATATCTTGATTATGTTTATTATAAAATCGTTCAATTCGTTCAATTCCAGCCTTTTTCGCGTTTTTCTCTGTGAAAATGAGCCTTTTATTAATGAAAATGCTCATTTGAGAATTATTGAGATCCAAAGCACTTTTCTTCATTTTGGCTATAACATTCATAAAAGTCCTTTTTTCAGTAAAGGTCTTATTAGAAAATCCACTAGTAATAGACCTATTACTACCAATTCTTTGGATTTTAGGGGTAAAAATTACTATAGAATCGAGCTTCTCAGGCTCTTTATCTAGATCCTTCACTGATTCCATATCGAAATCCTCAGGATCCTTATAAATAAAGACATAAGAAATCCGATCTATATAATCCAAGGCATTCAAAAGACTTCGATTATTGACCTTTTCTGCCTTTTTCACTGATAAATTGGCTTCGAGATCCTCGATTTCGCTTTTCTGTTCTTTAAGTTTTTTCCTACAATTTAACACATTTTTCCTAGTTTCAGCGAAATCCAAGATCGTGTCTTTGAGTTCTATTTGTTTTTTATCACAAATCACCTGTTTTCTCAATAAAACTTCTTCTTGAAATACTCGATCTGATAACAAATCCAAGCCTAATTGTGAGCCTTTCATTGATAATTGTTCTAATTTCCGTTTCACAGGAAAAACCCGAGCTTCAAACTCCTGATTTTGATTTTCCAAGAGTTCATATACTCGATTTAAGTCTTGATATGCCTGGGATTTTAAAGAAACCTCCTTTTTCAGGTTATTATAGAGATTTTCCAATTGTTCTTGAGATATCAATTGGAGATTTGTTTTATCAGAGAGACTTTCGAGCTTTTCCTTTAGTTCTTTGAGGAAATCATTAGCCAAATCCTCATTATTTTGGATAATTGCGATTTTTGCATAGAAATCGCTGAGATTATCCATATTTTCCCTTGTTTTCTCTTTATTTCTATTGAAATTAGCTATAATTTTCTCATAATTCGTTAAAATCGAGGCTTTTCTTTGGTTTTCCTGCGAAAGTCCATTCAAAAGGCTTTTATATTCATAACCTGAGGACTTCTTGAAAAGATCTAAAGCATCTTGATAATCCATATAATCAATGAATTCCCTATCAAATACCCGTTTTTGCTTCGATATGTAGTTTTCTTGATGTTTATTGCGTTTTTTCTGAAGAACCTCTTCAGAAACCATATCGAGATATTGGACATTAGAGGTATTGAGGTTTTTTTCAGAAGGATCTTGGTTTTTTGAGGGCGAATGTGATCTTTTCCGTTGTAAAACTAATATCGATTTACGGAAACTATTGGCTTGAGGGCTTTGAGAAGTGGCTCGAATCAGAGTATTGTCGAATTTAAAGGATCGAGGCTTTTCTGAGGTTTCGATATTGGAATTGGAGACATGAGATTTCGAAGAAGAAACTGAGAAAATCTGGCTTAAATTGTTATCGATGGGGTTCATTTAGACTAATTTTAAAGAAAAAACTCCTTTTTTTTTTAATAACATGGTTTTTTAATATATTAATAATCTCCTAATTCGACATTTTCTAACAAAACTTCATTTTCTTTAGTCTTTTCCTTCGTTTTTTCCTTCGTTTTTTCCTTGCTATTTTCGCTAGTGTTTTCCATAAGCATTTCATTCAGTTTTTCATCAAGAATTTCCTTAGATTTCTTAGAAATCCCATATATTATCAAATATCCAGCCAAAAACATAGCATAAACTGTCATTCCTCTATCGAAGCCTAGAAAATCACTTAAAACCCCTCCTAAAATCCCTCCTATTAATTGAGTTCCTGAAACACTAGCCATGAAAAGTCCTGAACTCATTTCCTCGAAACCCTCGACTTCTCCAAAGATATCCTTTAATATATCCATGAATTCAGATATTATTATAGGCACATAAAACATCTGAGAACATCCTAATATCGCCATTCCTATAGACACTGTTATAAGACTTTCAGGCAAATAGGTCCATTTCTCAGGCCCAATGAATAAAAGACTTATTAAAGAAAGCGTCCCTCCAAAAATGAAGAGATATTTATGCCTTATTTTCAATCTTATAATAATAGACATCATCAAAAACCCAGTCAAAGCATAACATAAGTCCCCGAGGCCGAATATCAAACCCACTGTCTCATCAGTCCCCTTATAAAAATGGATATGATCTGAAAAACCAGGTTGAATCACACAATAGCTCATTAAACTCATTAGAAACACCAATAAAGTCAAGATAAAGTCCTTGTTTTTGAAAATCCGGGTTATTTCAAGATATTTCTTGGCTTCCACCTTTCTGGAAACCTCTGAAAACCCGCTTTTTACTATAAAAGGAAAAACCCCTATTATAGTCAGGAGATACACTATGGAAATCAAGATAAAAGATAGGGTATAGCCTGTATATTCATAAAGAAAACCCGCGATTACTGGACCCAAAGCCAAGCCAAGGCCAGAACACATTTCCATAAAGGCATATTTGTTATCAAGATCCTCAGGATATAGAATCGGGACATATGAATATATAGTGGAAGTGACCATAGCGAGGGAAATGCCTTGTGCCAAACGAAGAAAACTCGCAAAGATCAGAATAAGGTCTATATTTTCGAGGTAATTCAAGAAACCCATAAGGATATTAGTGAAAATCAAGAGAAATTGCCCCAGGAGGATTATTGAGAGCTTGGAATAATAAACCAGATATTTACCCAGATAAAGACATGCTATCATATTGGTCAATTGATAAAGCGAAAGGATCACACCTATTATTGAAAGAGAAACCCCCTTTCGAAGAAGGAAATCAGGGAGGATCGGCACCAAATAGACACTATTGGTATAGTCTATGGTACAAAGGAAAGTTATAAGCCAAAAAAAAAGATCTTTATGCATAGAAACATATTAAATCGTTTGGAATCTTTATATTAGATTTTTTAGTTTATTAATTTGTTTTGGTTTTGGATTTTTAAGAATAAATTAAAAAAAAAATTCCATTTTGCAATTTTTATAAAAAATTTACAAAATTTTAAA
>Ga0302186_10003723_pt1 | contig 11021 bp, 9 predicted proteins | sample II_Bog_E1_2_FD_198782 | JGI IMG/M metagenome (GOLD analysis project Ga0302186, IMG submission 198782) | Peat permafrost microbial communities from Stordalen Mire near Abisko, Sweden - II_Bog_E1_1 | ecosystem: Environmental > Terrestrial > Soil > Wetlands > Peat | place: Sweden: Abisko, Stordalen...
TTGTCTTCGTTCCCACGATGGGAGCACTCCATGAGGGCCATCTTGCGCTGATCCGACGCGCCCGCCGGGTAGCAGGGAAAAGTGGAAGCGTTGTTGCTTCCGTCTTTGTCAATCCGACCCAGTTCGGCCCAAAGGAAGACCTCAGCCGTTATCCCCGTCCTTTCGCCCGCGACATGGCCCTCTGCCAAAGCGCGGGCGTTGATCTCCTATTTCATCCCACGGCTTCGGAGATCTATGCCTCGGACGCCTCCGTCATTGTCACTGAATCGAGCCTCTCCAAGGGACTTTGCGGGGCTTCCCGTCCCGGACATTTCAACGGTGTGTGCACCGTGGTGGCGATGCTCTTTCAGATCACCCGTCCTGATGCCGCCATCTTCGGGGAGAAGGATTGGCAGCAACTTGCCATCGTTCGCCGGATGGTGCGTGACCTAAAAATTCCGGTTAAGATCCTAGGCCATCAGACCATCCGGGAGGAGGACGGTCTGGCCCTTAGTTCCCGGAATCTGCTCCTGACTCCGGAAGCCCGCCTGCTTGCTCCACGTATCTATCAGGCACTGCTAGGTGTGGAAATGGAGGTGGAGGGAGGGGAGAAATCGGTGTCAAAACTCCGTCGCGGATTGCTCAAAGACCTCACAGCCATCCCGGGTGCCGTGGTCGATTATGCGGAAATCGTGAACGGAGAAACCCTGGAGCCGTTGAAAAGACTTGAGAAAGGCATTCCCGCAAGAGCACTGGTTGCCGTAAAACTTGGGAGCGTGCGGTTGATTGATAATCTTGCTCTCTAACCTAAGGAATCGCTGATTTAATCGCATGATGACTGCTGTAGGACAAAAGGCTGATTTTTCAGGCGCGAAGCGCAGTGGCAATACCCCTGCGGTCTTGCCCCAGCGAGTAACGCCAAAAATCAGTATTTTGTCCGCAGCCCCATGGGGTTGCAGCGGTAACAGACCGGAGGCTGCGTTGGCTTTGCGCTTACAGCCCACTGCGGGGATGCTCGCGCAAAGCCGCCTTGCCAGCGGTCCATTCCTTCCGCAACAGTCTCGTTGCGATTAAATCAGCGGTTCCTCAAATGAAAACCTTTGATCATGTGGTGGTTGGAAGCGGTATAGCCGGACTGACCTATGCCCTGAAGGCTGCCGAAAGGGGAACTGTGGCCATTGTGACCAAGAAGTCGCGGGCAGATTCCAATACCGCCTGGGCTCAGGGAGGTATCGCCTGTGTGACCAGCAATGAGGATTCCATCGCCCTTCATGTGCGCGACACCCTGATTGCCGGAGATGGTCTGTGTGATGAGGAGGTGGTGAGGACGATTGTGAGCGAGGGGCCGGAACGGATCGCCGAACTGGTTGCCCTCGGGATGAATTTTGACGAACGCTCCACACCCGAGGGGGGGCGTGAGCCGGATCTAGGCCGTGAGGGTGGGCATTCCAAGAGGCGGATTCTGCATGCGAAGGATGCGACCGGCTTCGAGATCGAGAAGACCCTGCTCGCCGCCATCGCCGCTCATCCCAACATCACGGTGATGGAGAATCACATGGCCGTCGATCTCATCACGACCGGCAAGCTTGGCTATGCCATGCAGGATAGCTGCGTCGGTCTCTATGTCCTCGATGAGGCGAGCGGCGAGGTGGAAACCCTCCGCACCGATGTCACGGTGCTCGCCACGGGGGGATGCGGACGCGTCTATCTCTACACGACCAATCCCGATATCGCCACGGGTGACGGTGTGGCGATGGCCTGGCGGGCCGGAGCGGCAATCTCCAACATGGAGTTCATGCAGTTTCACCCGACCTGCCTGTACCATCCGCAGGCAAAGTCCTTCCTGATCACCGAGGCGGTGCGGGGGGAGGGGGGTATTCTGACCGACGAGAAAGGGCACCGCTTCATGCAGAAGTATGACGAGCGTCTGGAGCTGGCACCCCGCGACATCGTGGCGCGCGCGATTGATGCCGAGATGAAGAGGACGGGAAAATCGTGTGTCTATCTCGACATCTCCCACAAACCGTCCGAGTTCATCCGGGAACGCTTTCCGAACATTTACGAAACCTGCAAGGGACTGGGGATCGACATCACGCGCAAGCCAATTCCCGTCGTCCCCGCGGCCCATTATCAATGTGGTGGAGTGAAGACCGACATCAATGGTGAGTCGACGCTGCGCGGACTCTATACGGTTGGTGAGGCGGCCTGTACGGGACTCCACGGCGCCAACCGTCTTGCGAGCAATTCCCTGCTAGAGGCGCTGGTCATTGCCCATCGGGCCGAGGCCAAGGCGAGCCGAAATCATCACCGTCAGGAGATCGAGATCACCCTCCCCGAATGGCGTCCCGGCAAGGTGCAGGATGTCGATGAACTGGTCGTGATCTATCACAACTGGGATGAGATCCGCCGACTTATGTGGGATTATGTTGGCATCGTCCGCACGGACAAGCGCCTCCAGCGGGCCGCCCACCGACTCTGCAATCTGCAAACGGAGATTCAGGAATTTTACTGGAATTTCAAGATCACCGCCGATCTGCTGGAACTGCGCAATCTGGCGACCACCGCCGCGCTGATCGTCGATTGTGCGCTGAACCGCAATGAGAGTCGTGGACTTCACTATACCCTCGATCATCTAGGCCATGATGACGCGAAGTTCCTCCGGGACACCGTCCTCAGGAGACTCTAGGGCGAGTTAAGAAAAGATATGGCCACAAGATGCACAAGACTCACAACGGGATAAAGAATTCTTGTGTCTGCTGCGTCTTACCTTGAGAGCAGAGCACGGCTATTTTCGCCGGAATCTCCTGAGTTTAAATGAAAAAACCCGAAGTTTTTCATGGAGTTGATCAGGATGCCTCTCTTTTGTGCCTTCTTGTGCTTCTTGTGGCTCCGAATCAGTTTAAAATGCGCTACGGATTCTCAAAGACACGGACGAAAGTCGGGAGTCCATTTCTCAGGAAAAACGGGATGAGGCAGTTTTTGCGATCCTCTTCCTGCGCCATGTCGAGGGGATAGACCTGTCCATCAATCACCGCCTCCCAATGCAGATTGGGTGACTGCTTGATGAAGAGGGCGCTATTACCCGGAGCGAGCAAGGCGAGCTGCTGTGCCGGTCTGTTCCCTTCGGCGGGGGATCTCAGGATGAGGAGCTTGGAGGGCATCGCATTCACGACCCGGTAGCGGCAGAGATCGTTGGTTCCGGTGGCAGAGGGGTAGCTATGAAACTGAAGATTTGGGTCCCACGGTTTTGCTTCGATCTCGGGAGGGAGTCCGATCGCCGGGAGCGTGTCTGGAGGACCGATGGTGCTGAGATCACCCGTGATCAGCAGGGTCTGGGAGGAGACCGGCTGGAAAGAGATCTTGTGCTCCCCTAGGAGCATTCCGTTGGTCGTGCGGGCGACAAAGTCAATATTGGTGCTCTTCAGCGGCTCATCGGCTGTCCAGGTGCCTTGCGGGAAAAACGGGTAGGTGGGACGCTTCACTTTGGCGTCAGTAGCGGAAGTGGCGGTGCTCAGTGCGATGGCCGGAACGCTGGTCGCGTTCACAATCGTGATCCGCACCTCAGGCGAGGGAGCCGGAGTCGGCGCCGCCTTTCCGTGATGGAGCTGCGCCTGTGCCAGGAAGAGAGTGGTGAGGAACAGCGGTAGCATCGGTGCGGGGATGATTGAATCAGATGCTCCTGTCTGGAAGCAACGGCCAAGCGAAGAAAATCAGGGAAAAAGCCTGTGGAAACAGGCTTGTTTCCTGATTTTCAGATTAAAAATCTCCGAGGCTTTGTTAATGCCATTGGACATCCTGAAGTGTCGTTACAAGCCGTCCTGAGGAATCGGGAACGAGTTTCAGGAGGGCTTCCAGAATGGAGCGTCCGGTTGGCTTTCCTTTGGGATCCAAGGCTTCGCCGACGACCACGAGTCTGTAGGTTCTGCTCTGCACGGTGCAATGGCCGATGATTTTGCCAAAGGCTTCCTCGCGTGCCCGGTCAAAGACATCCGCAATGGGGGGCGTCGCTCCCAGAACATTCCGAGAGAGTGAGGGAATGTAGGATTCCGCATTGCAGAGGTTGGTGGTCAGGAGGCGCAGATCGGAAAGGCGGGTGAATGGACGATTCTGCTCCACCAGCGTGGCAAGCTGATCGGCGGCTTCGTTGCTGATGAAGGAATTGGTGAAGCGACTGTCGGATGTCACCGCGATGCCGCCGAAGAGGGTGGTGAGGACAGGATGGGAAGCGGTGTTGATGTTGATGCGTCCCGGTACCCCCGCATTCGTGGAGAGCGTGTTGGTTCCGGGCTGGCGTCCCTTGTCGGCAAGGGTGAAGAGATCGAGGAGTTCGATGGCGCGTTTGCCCTCAACATCCCAGGTCGCCGTGGGGCTCAGGACGCTGAATTCCGGCTGGCCAATGCGGAGGGTGCGTCCTCCCCCGGAGCAGAAGGTGGAGAGGGGAACACCCGCCGCAGGGGACTGAAGGAGATCGTCCACCTGTGCCGGATCAATGATATTCCCCAATTCGCCGAGTGAGAGCATTGGGCCCTTCCTGATGACGAAGGGAGCCTGAGAACCCTCACCGCCAGGCTGGTAGGAGGTGAGGATAAGATCCGGGGTTTGTGCTGCCGAGAAAGGAGGATTACCCCGGACTGGATCGACCGGAATGCGATCCCGACGCGTCCAGGTCACGGCGGGATCCATCAGGACGCCCCGACCTTGGACTCCGGCGGGATTGATCCCGTTCCAGAGGGTTTTTGAAAGGTAGTTCGTGGCGACGCTCCATTTGTAGTACGAGAGGTAGGTGGCGTTGGGATCGCCGACAAAACGGTAGCTACCCGGCTGGATCGCCTCGTCGGCTGTATCGGGCTCGTTGCCCTTGTCCGACGTGGTGGACCAGGTGGGGATGGTTGCGATCTGCCAGCGGGGAGTGGCATCCTGGAGGGTTTGCGCCAAGTGGTTCATTCCGCCGGCGAGCGTGTCACCGGGAGTTTTGGGAGGACGGGATCGGTCCACAAGGAGGCCGTTCCAGCCAAAGGTAAAGGACTGATGATGTAGGCCATCCGCATTGCCATCTGGACCGTTGATCCAGCGGGGAGGATTGGTGGTCGCCTCGGGGGAGTTCCAGGTTTCCCGAACCGGATCAAAGGCGATGACGGTGAATTCATTCGGACGCAGGGCTGGAAGCGGCGGGGCGGTTTTATCGTAGGTGGCGAACGGTCGGGCCACGCCGTTGCCAAAGAGAACCTTGGCACGATTGCCGATGATGATCCTCGGAATGCCGCCCGCGGGGATGGTACTGGTGGTCGGATTCCAGACCTCTACGAAATAGCGGCTTTCAATGGTGGTGCTGTCGCTCGTCAAGGCAACGCGCGTGCAGCACTCGGCGATCTGGGTGACGAGGGGAACGCGATCCCGTCCAATGGCATCACCGCTCGGGGAGCAGGTCGGCCCCTGCTCTTTGGAGATGTAATCGACGATATTGCAGGCGAGACGTTTGAGATAGAGGGTCGGATCGCCACCCTTTCCTGCAAGGGAGGGATCGCGCTGTTTGAACTTGGGGAGATTCTTGTCGATGACCGCGGCGATTTTTTCAGCACGGGTATAGGGGTCGGCACCCCAGGCCGGATTGGTGGCAAGGTCGTTGAGGTTGTATTTCGGCAACCCTCCTTCGGGGAGTCCTTCCGGAATCAGATCAGGGACACGGCACGCGTCACGGGTGAGCAGAGACCGCTTTTCGTTGTAGGTCTGGGGATTGCCGAAGGCCGTTTCGAAACTGCCGAGGGTCGGTAGGTTGGAGGCGATAGAGCGCAGACGCGCGGCCTGATTCGTCGTGAAGAGGGGAGGTGTGCCGTTCGTCAGGGAGAGATCGCCCGATCCCTTGTCCCAGTCCACGGGATCCGTGCGGGGATTTCCCAGATGGAGGAGAGGATTGAGCCGGGCTGATTCATCGGTGAGGAGGAAGGCATAACGCCCGACGACTTTTCCTTCCGAGTTGCGAATTTTTTCCCAGAGAGCTGGATAATGACCGGTCGATGCGATGAGGCCTCCCTGAATTTGCTCCCCATCGTTTTTGGCTGGGGTGCCGGCAAGAAGTGGATCATTCAGGTCAACCGTCTCGTTGGGATTGGTGGAAAGGCGTTTTTCGAAGAGGGTGTCGAGGGTTCCCTCGGGAAGTTTCGGATAGGAGGCTGTCTCCGCCAGATCGTGGGAAAAGAGCGGCAGGAGCTGGGCCTTGTTAGTGAGGTTCGCGTTGCCGAGCACCACACAGGGGGCCATCTCCTGTACTGCTTTCCCTCCATCCAGTCCCGTGAGGAAGGCCGGTCTGTTGGAACTGGCCCGCATAAGCAGCGAGGATGCGGCGGCGGCACCGGACTCTGCGGCCAGATACGACTGCTCCCCTGCTGCTGCCGTGGAACTCGTCACCCGTTCAATCCGACCACCGTGCAGCATGGCGAGCAGCAGGAGGCTGATGAGTGCGAGCACTCCCAGAACCGCAAGGATCGCCGAACCCCGCTGCGGGGAGCAGGTTCGACGGATGTCAACAGGTGGAAGCATGATGAAGAAGGTGCTTGTCGAGTTAAGGAGTGTTCGTGGTCGCAAACCCGCGCTGCGGGGGCAGACGGAGGAGGGTGGTGTAACGGAGAAGCTGATCTTCCCGGAGTGGAACGGCGTTGTTTCCGGACCGTTCATCTCGCGGGATTGAGAGGGAAATCAGCAACAGTCCTCCCGAGGTCACATTTCCCTCAAGGCGTTGGACATTCAACTTCATCACCCGTCGCGCGAGCAGTTCGGTTGTCGCTGCGTTGGTGGGGTTTGCGGACTGATAGAGTGCCTGCAGTCTGTTTTCCTGAATGGCTCGGGTCACGACAGGGTCCGTGGCGTGAAAGCGGTAGAGATTGGAGGCTCCTTTTGATTTCGGGTCTGCCGCGATGAAATATCCCGTGGCGCAAAGATCCCCCACATTGCCCGTATCCAGTTTCTCGCCGGGATGAGAAACGAGGAAAAAGAGGCGTGATCCCCCGGGCATCGAGTTCTCATTCATGAGAATAAGGGTGTCTGGATTCGTCGTGATCACGGCGGAATGGAGATCCTCGGTGATGAGTTCCAGACCGGCCCGCACTTCCCGTGATGCGTCGCGGTTCTGCTCTCCTCGATGCCAGAGGCTCGCTGTATGATCTGCCATCCCGATCAGCAGGATCAGGATGACAACGAGGATGGCCGAGGAGATTAGAACCTCCAAAAGGGTAAAACCTCCGACTGGCGAACAACGAGCAACGGGAGTTGCGTTGTGGCCTGCACAGCAGCCCAAATGGCGAGGGCTTCGGGAGAAGCCGAGGCAAAGGAGGTAGGACTGCGAGGAACGAGCAGCCCCTTTAGGGGCGAGCGGCGTGGGCACGCCTGAGTTCAAACCCCGGGAGGTGGTGCCAATGAGTGCGGCAGGTCGGCTTACTCTCATGGTACGGGAGGGGTGAGGAGACGTACAAATCGCGTGATGGAGCGTCCTGCGGCGGGTGCGGAGGCAGGGGAAGCCACACTCACCTCGGCGGTGACGATGCCTGGTAGCGTCGGTTTTTCGATCAGGCTCAGGGTGACAATCTCCGAGGCAGCATGGTCGGAGAGAGGCTGTTCAACCTCCTCTGCCGAGAGTTTGCGGATTGGTTCGCCGGAGGAGTTGCAGGCGATGGAGTAGTTGGTGTTCTTACCACCGCTCAGCGTGATTTTTTCCAGGACCGGGAGATTGTTGCTCATGCCCGTGGCGAGTCGGAACACTCCTTCTGGTGACGGGAGTGCCTCCATCACGCCAGAAGCAATAAAGAGTGCCCGGGTTTCCTCGTCGCTCTCTTTCTGGGAGCGGAGGGCGGAGGGGAAAAGGGCCAGGAGTGCCGTGACCACGACGGCAAAAAGCCCCAGGGCGATCAGGATTTCCAAGAGGCTGAAGGCGGTGTGCCGTGGAACAGCAGATCTGATTCTCATTGGTAGAGGGCGCGTCCAGTGGCGCGTGATAGCGTGATGGATTCCGGCAATGGAACGGAGGCAGCATCCAGGCCCAGAACAAGCGGATGGCTTCCGGGCAACGGAACCCCGATACGACCGGACCGCTGGAACATCACGGCCCCATAATGTGATCCTGCCGGAGGTGTCTGGGTGTTGCAGGCGGAGAGCAGGAGATCGTTGGGAGGGGGTTCCTGCATCATGGAATCCACTGTTTCACAAAACGAGATCCCATCAGGCAGGGACTGCCATCGATCGAGTGGCGTGATCACGTTCCCCTCTTTGGAAAGAAGTCGCAAGGAGTCGCAGGCGGTTCCCTCCGTGTGCTGGAAAATCACCCAGACATCCTTCTTGCTCGTGATGGCCGTCTGGCGAGCGCGTTCCAATGAATCCATCACAAGGCTGGTTGCAACCTGTTTGGAGCGGGAGCGGGTGATCATTCCCCAGCAGGGGACGACGAGTGCTACCAAGACGACGATCAGGCTCATGGTCACCACAATTTCTAGAAGAGAAAACCCCTGGGAAAGAATAGAAAAACGCCGTGCTGTCAAAGAATGAAAAGGCCGGTGTCGCACGGACGCAGAGCTTGGAGGAAGAAGCTGCCCTGAGCTACTTAAAATGCCCTGATGGTGACGAATCCAATCCAGATACCTGCCACGCAGAGTACAACCGAGAGGAGAACATTGAGGAGAGCTCCACTGATGTTCCCTTGCTCCAGAAGCAGAAACGTCTGAAGACTGAAGGAAGAGAAGGTGGTGTATCCCCCGAGGACACCGATCATCAGGAAGGTGCGGGCGGCAGGTGAGAAGATCAATTTGCCTGGATCCGAGACACTGTACCCCGCGAGCAGCCCCATGAGGATTGCACCAGTGATATTCACCACGATCGTACCAAAAGGAAATTCATCACCCATCCAGCGGGTGATGAGATTTGTCATCATGACGCGTCCGACAGAGCCGATGGCTCCCCCTAGTCCGGCCAGAAGATAAGGATGTCTCAGCAGGGTCGAGAGAGAAGACATGATGGTTTGATGTGTGGGATGTTCAGAATCTTTCCTAACCCGCCACCTATTTAAAAACCAGCTTGCAAATCACTAGTGATGCGGCGACTCCGGCTACATCGGCAAGAAGTCCGGCAGCGAGGGCATGACGGCCGCGACGAATTGCCACGGAACCGAAATAGACGGCAAGCACATAGAGGGTGGTCTCGGTGCCGCCGAGGATGGTTCCGGCAAGCTGGGCGGCGTAGCTGTTGGGGCCGCAGCTTTTCACGATCTCGGCAAAGAGTCCCGTAGCGGCGCTTCCGCTCATCGGTCGCACCAGCACAAGAGGAAGGACTTGAGCAGGGAGTCCGATCAGGTCGAGAACCGGAGAGAGGGCGCGTGTCAGGAGGTCGATGCCCCCGGCAGCTCGGAAGATCCCGACAGCGACCAGAATCGCAACAAGGTAGGGGAAGATGCGGAGGGCGACCTGGATTCCTTCCTTGGCCCCCTCGATGAACTCATCGTAAACAGCCACACCCCGCAGGGCTGCATAAAGAGGGAAGAAGCCGACCAAAAATGGAATGGCCACCAGGGAGACGGACTGGATCAGTGAGATGAGCAGGGAGGAGTCATGAGAGAGGAACGTGAGATGGAGAATCTCCCAGAGAAAAAGGAGCACATAGGCAGAGAGGAGAGTTATTTTCCAAGCTGGCAGCGGAGCGAAAGCGGAAGGGACTGGCGCATTTTCGAGCGGTTGGGCTGTTTTCTGCTTCAAGGGATCAATCGGAGGAAGGGCAAACATCGGAAGGCGCTGAAGCAGCTTGACCGAAGTGATGCCGGTCAAAAAGGAGCAGGTGGTGGCGACAAAGGCGGTGCCGATGATGGCTGTTGGGTGGATCGCTCCCGCCGCAGCGAGGATGCCGACTGCGGTGGAAGGGATGAGTTGGACCGAGCTCGTGTTGATGGCAAGGAAGGTGCACATCGCGTTGGAGGCAGTGCCGGGACGGGGATTGAGCGATTCAAGATTCTGCATGGCACGCAGTCCGAGCGGAGTGGCGGCATTGCCGAGACCGAGCATGTTGGCGGCGATGTTCATCACCATCGCTCCCATGGCGGGATGATCGGCGGGTACCTCGGGGAAGAGACGAAAGAGCAGGGGGCGTAGGATGGAAGCAAGCCGTTCCACAGCGCCGGATTTCTCAGCCAACCGCATTATGCCGAGCCAGAGCGCCATGACGGCACCCAGTGGCAGGGCGATGCTCATGAGTGAGGACTTGCAAGCGTCAAAGGTGGCCGTGGTCACCGCCTCGGTATGTCCGGTGAGCACTCCCAAGGTCACTCCGCAGAGGATCAGACCGAGCCATAGGTAATTCAGCACACGGTTTTTCTAAACGATGCTGGGGGAGGGGCGAGTAAAATTGAACGCCGGGCATCATTTTACCGTGGCGCGGGAATCACGATTCGCTATTTTATCCCGCATGTCTGTACGCGCTGATCATTGGATTCGTAAAATGTCGTTGGAACACGGGATGATAGAGCCCTTCGTGGAAAAGCAGGTGCGAACTGATGAAGGAGAGAGTCTGATCAGTTACGGTCTGTCCAGTTACGGCTATGATCTGCGGGTTGCCGACGAGTTCAAGGTCTTCACCAATGTCTACAGCGCCATGGTGGATCCGAAGGACTTCGACGAAAAATCTTTCGTGGATATCAAGACGGACGTCTGTGTTGTTCCGCCCAACTCCTTCGCCCTTGCACGCAGTGTGGAATACTTCCGGATTCCCCGTGATGTGCTGACCATTTGTGTCGGAAAATCGACCTATGCCCGCTGCGGTATCATTGTGAATGTGACCCCCTTCGAGCCGGAGTGGGAGGGACATGTTACCCTGGAAATTTCCAACACTACCCCGCTTCCCGCGAAGATCTATGCGAACGAAGGGCTGGCTCAGGTTGTCTTCTTCGGTGCCGAGGAACCCTGCGAGATCAGCTATGCTGATCGCGGAGGAAAATACATGAAACAGCGCGGCATCACGGTGCCGAGGATTTAAGAGGAAAGCGCAGAAGTCAGAGAACAGAGTTCGGCGAAGCC
>Ga0302186_10003725_pt1 | contig 11017 bp, 10 predicted proteins | sample II_Bog_E1_2_FD_198782 | JGI IMG/M metagenome (GOLD analysis project Ga0302186, IMG submission 198782) | Peat permafrost microbial communities from Stordalen Mire near Abisko, Sweden - II_Bog_E1_1 | ecosystem: Environmental > Terrestrial > Soil > Wetlands > Peat | place: Sweden: Abisko...
TAAAAATTATTTTTTGAATTCTAATTTTTTTTTTTAAAAAAAAAAAAAAAAAAAAAAAACGAAAAAATTTTTAAAAATGAACGAAAAAACAAAACAAAAAAAAAATAGTTAGTGCTTTAAAATTTGTTCTTTGATATTTTGTTCAAATTTTTTTTAAAAAATAATAAAAATGGAAAATAGTGAGCTTGATCAAAAATTTACATCTCTTGATGAATTCCTGTCAAAAATAGTAGTAGTACCAAAGAACTAGATCAGGAACTGAGATTGATAGAAATAAAAGATGCTGAAAGAGGTTCAAAAAACGATCCCACTTTAAATAAAGCGGCTGACGAGATGATTTCGGCTTCAGATCTTGGTCTGACAAAAATCCGTTCCTTTGTTAATTCAGGCAGAGATATTCTCAAAGACATTCAAAAGAAGATGAAAGAAACGAAATCAAGTTTGGATCAATATAAGAGTTCTTTGGATAATGATCTCCTTAAAATAAACGTAGGAAAGAAAGATTTGAAGGTTTTATCTGAAGAATTGGATTTAAAAAAAGAGTATATCATAAATTTGCATTCTGAAATTGACTCTTTAAAACAAGAAATAGTAAAGTTGAAGGGTGAGATAGATGATGAAAGACAAAAAAGAGCTAAAAGTGAGGAAAAAAACTCCGACTTGATGACAGAAGTAAAGGAAATAAAGAAACAATTACAGGACCTACGAGGAAAATACGATGAAGTACTCGAAAAGAACGCCGAGATGAGCATATATTTTGAAAGCCAAAAACAAAAATGGATCACATTTGAAGAAAACAGCAAAAAACGAGAGATGCATGATCAATGGGAAAAAGAAGCTATGATATTAGCGGATTTTATTTTCAATTTGGAAAATTCTTTGAAGTCCAAAATGAAAATAAAAAAAAATGTGAAGTTTACTCTTAAATCCATATTTTACAATAATGAAGAAAAAAGGAAAACATTTGAGAGATTTCTCAAAGATTTGAATTTTTCGGAATATTTTGATTTCGAGGAAGAAGTGGTAAATTTAATTGGAGGCATAAAAGATTTTGCTCATTTTGATAAATCAGTTTTGAAACAAGAGGATTTATATGCAATAGCTGAAAGAAATTACGGCAAAGACATAGGAAAAATGAAAGCATTTGACTTTTTATTGAAATTAGAGAAGGCTGTTGAAAAATGGATTTAATATAAAAATAAAAAAATGAATTCTTAGAGATTTTTATCCGAAAGAAATTATGGCAAAGACATAGGAAAAATGAAAGCATTTGACTTTTTATTGAAATTAGAGAAGGCTTTTGAAAAATGAATTTAATATAAAAATAAAAAAATGAATTTTTGGAGATTTTTATTTTTTTCAGGAATTTTCTTTAAAAATTAAGGCGCATTTATATTAGTATCCCCGGATTTCTTGCCTTTCGGCTTGATTTCCTTGTTTGTCGAATTATCGCTATCTCCTGCTGCTTTCTCTTTATTTTCATTCACCTCCTGCATCATCAGAAAAGGAGCCAAATTTTCACTTTTCCTAGATATCCAGATGCCTGAGCTATACATCGTGTCATTATAGAAAAGCTTAGCATTTATCATCTCCTCCACCACTAATTTCACCTGTCCCGTAACCCATCGGCCTACATTTTGATAGCTTTTTATTTAGAAATAATTTAACAAAAACGCTTTATTTTTTTTATACTAATAATCAAATTTATCATCTGCTTTGAACTGTTGATCCGAAAGATCTTCATCAGAGTCCCATTCTATGATTTCCGGCTCTAATTCGGCTTTAGCCAATTTCTTGAATTTGGTGATCTTTTTATCACAATATTCCTTATAATCTTGGAAACCTGTTGAAGAAATAAAGGTTTTTATTAAATAAGGAGAAAAGAACTTCGAGGAGAAGAGAATCGGTTCAATGGAAGGAATTTGGTTCTTGATTTCAGCTAAAATTCATTAAAATTATTCATAAAATCTTGAGTTTTCCAGGCTAAAAGTTAAGGTTTTTACATTTTCCTGGAGATATCCACTTGCGAGTTCCTTGTTTCGAATATATTCTATGATCCAATTGCTTATATCTGGGTTTTTGCCTAGAACAGCTCGTATTTTCGAGAATCTTCCTGCAATCTTAAGGAAAAATGCTTAATTTTCTAAATTTCTTCAAACCTTTAAGAGAAATTCCTGCAAACAAACGAATTCACTATAATATTTGCTATTTTCTTGCATGCATTTATGATAATTATTGATGATTTTTTCTGCCTATAAGTTTTTTTTTTATTTTACTTAATATTTTTAGAAATAAAAACCCTAAATTCGGCTAAAGAATCTTCCAAACTGAGTAATTTCTTTATCATAGCGAAGAAAATTCTATAATCAGTGGTATTTTTCTCTGTGAGTCCTCTTCTCACAATCGTGATTAAAGTTTCAGAGAATTTCTGATCCTCATAGCTTAAATATGCATATATCAAACTAATGGCTCTGACAGCGATTTTACTAGATCCATCATTAAGAATCCTATAGATATAATCTGGTTCCTGTCTAAGAAAGATCTTTTCTTCATTCAATAAATCGCATTCTTGGTTCGGTTTTTGCCATTTACAACTTTTTTCATTTTTCTGGAATTTACAATATGTAATAAGTTCGGATATTGTCTGCCAAAGATAGATCTTGCTGGAAGTGTTATAATTATCCATGAGGAATTTCTCCTTTTTCTTTTGACGCATTTCTTCGAAACCTGAAAGGATTTTTTTCTTGGCTTCAGCTGGTTGTCCTAATAAAGAAGGCTCAGATTCGAGAAATTTGACATCTGTGAATTTGCGGAAGATTTCTTGAAAATCTCGAACATTATTGAAGAAAAAGTCGATGAGTCTTCCAATGACTTTCTTTTTAATGAGATAATGTGAGCATTCAGGGCCAAGTTTAGCGAAATAATAGAAAATTTCGAAAAATTCAGTATAATCACGAGTCATGGTTCTAGCTTCAAAAATCAGATTTATGAACACATTAATGAAATTCGCTAGAATAGTCGATGGAAGGTCATATGAATTTGTTTCAAATAGCCTGTTTTTCTGACCTTCTGCTTCTTCGACATAGACTTTTTTCATGCAAAGTCTCAAAATTCCACATGTGAAATCACGCATATTCTAAAAATAAAATAATAAAGAAAAAGGAAATAATTTTTTAAAATCACCTTCTCTAAACAACTTAAGATGAATTCATCGATGATTTGTCTATTTGTGAAACTATGCAAGATCCATAAACAAGCAGGTAGGTTCTGTAATTAAGATTTAAAGTAAAAGCGGAAAAAAAACTGAAAAAGGAAATTATGCTAATATATACTCTTGCCAATTGTTTTTTAAGGAAAGGAAGGAAACTCGCATTATTTTGTCTTTCCCTTTCACGGAAAATGCATGTTAAAAGGAAAAGCACACCCAATTTCAAAGCTTCCAAATCGAAATGTTTCTGAGTATGTTTTTTCTCATCATAAACGAATGGATATTCGAGATAATCGTTATTTTCCTCGAATTTACGCTTGCTAACCAATTCCACCATGAAATTGAAATATTCCCCTGAGAAGATGTTCCTATGAATATGGAATTTCAAGTTATCTTTCAGGATTTCCTGAAGGAATTCATCTAGATAATTTTCTGGCTTTTTGACTTCTGGTTTATCAGAGTTTTTCTGTATTTCAAGAGTTTTGACATCGTTTTGAGATGAATCCAAATTCTCTAATTCTTTGGATTCCTCTTTTTTGAGCTCATTGACCTTTTCGATAATTTCTTCATTGATAGGTATTATTCGTTCGTAGAATAACAAATATGCGTTTTTGATTTTTTCTTTTATATTGCTTACATTATAATAGCTCCATCTATGAGAAATAATAATAATTATAAAAAAAACTAATTAAAGATTTACTTTTCTTCACCACCAAATGCCTCATCAGGGAGATCTTTCTCATCGAAAGTCTTGACTATGGTATCATTGAATTCATACCAAATTGTTGGCCCAACAACCCCATCATTTCCTCTTTCCTGTATTAAGGAATAATAATGACCTGAATCAGCTATACCCATATGGATAACAATCCCTCTTAAACGATACTCGAAATATTTCTCATCATATTCCCAAGAATTGTTATTATCATCAAATTCGACGGATTCTGAACCATTTTCATTATTTTTCTTCCTTTCTTGCTTCCGCAAACCTTGTTGGGTGAAATTCTCGAAATTTATCGTCATTGGAAATTCACAGGAATCGTTCACCTTCACCTTTGACATGTTATCGAAATCAAATTCGAAACGTTTCAACACCAAAATCATATGATTGGGCAATTTCTTCAGGCAAACTCGCTTCAAAGTAGGCACCTTCTTCTCACATTTTTCACATAAATATGCGTTATCCCCTTCCAACATCTCTCCTTCCACAAAGCTCGTCAAACTTTCTTGAATAGTCTTTTTATTCTTCACTTGCAACGAAATCGCAAGGAATTGTTCCTCTCTTTCAGAATAATGCGGACATTCTTTGCATATCAGCTCATTACTTAAAACCCCTCCGAAATGTTTCTTGATGAAATTTTCATGAGAAGTGCCTTTGACAGCGTTTTCTAGCTTATCGAGGAACATATTGAAGAATTCATCGACGTCTCTTTGCTCATAAACGTTCGTCGGGTTGCCTTCCCAATCTTTAAACGCCTGACAGAAGTTTTTCGGGTTATAATATTGCTTTTCACTTTCAGACAATGCCAAAAACAAACACTTTACAAAAAATTTTAAATAATAAGCTTTAAAATTGCTCAAAAAGAAATAGAAAAAAAAATGAAATAATAAAATTGCTCAAATAAGAAAAAAATAAAAAAATAAAGCTTTAATCAAGGATACCTTCAATTGATAAAGCAAATTATCTTCCTTCGGCGTTTTATCAAAGCTTTTATCTTCAGTTTCCATGATTTCTTTTCTGAAGGAAGGGATCATATAGAATTGTTGTATCAAAGAATTCATATAACAGACTCGAAGAAAAAGACGGAAAAACCTTAAACTTCAAAAAAATAAGAAAATAATCTTTTACTGCAGCCCAGATTCTTTAAGCCAACATATCCGGTCGATGATTTCTCATTATATTTCGGAATGATGTTCCAATCGCTAATGCTTTTCGTTCTCCAATCAGCTTTCAGATGCAAAGGCTTCAAATAATCAAAAATCACTCTCAAATTCTGTGTGCATTCCGATGCCAACACATAAATCAAGTTAAAAGCCGCACATCGACTATAATTACTTTTGCATTTTGGGTACCCGTTCATTTTTATTGATTTTCGCGGGGTTTCAAATAAACACGGACCCAATAATTCCTGAAGAAGACCTTTTGATTGACCCACTTCCAACATCTTTTCAGGCATTTTCTCTAATAACGAACTGATCAAATTCAAAACTCCTATCAAAATGTTATCTCTATCATTATGATTCTTCTCGAGAAAAGACTTCGTTTTTATCAGATCCACAAGTTCAATGAGCATTTCCTCGAGATTTATCGGATTTTTGGCTATAACTTGTTTCTTCGAGGGGGATTTATATGTTTTGTTCAACATTTCCACGTTTTTCTGCAATAATTCAAAATAAATCTCGGCTTGTTGGCCATTTTCCAAAGCGATTTTGAAGAACTTATTCCAAAGAATAGGCAAGAAGAAATCTTGTGCCGATATGGCAATATGTGTGTTTTTGCTACATTCTTCGAATAATTGCACCATGCCATCAGCCATTTTCTTCTTTAAAATGTAATTGTCAGTTTGGATCAAAGATAAAGACAGGAGAATTTCTAAATTCGGATATGTGTAAATCGCTTCCACGAGATCTGGACAATGATCGATCAAATTCAACAAAAGATCCAAACTAACGTTCACAATTTCCGCTTCAGTTATAAAGAAATCCGGGATCCTCGCTTCTTCACTAGGCTTCTCAGCCAATTGTTGGGAATATTGGCTCTTTTCATAAAGGCAATTCTCAAGATTGTTCTTTTCTCTCAAAATGGTATATTCGGAGATTTTAGAGATGGAATCTAACAATTTTATAGCAAATTTCTTTAATTTCTCTTTGTTTTTTAGGTAAACTTCAGGGAATTTCCACCTTTTATTCAAAGTAAGAATGAGATTAAATGGATAAAATAAGAGAATTTACATGGCAGAAAAATGGTTAATAACTTTAAGAAGTGACGCGATGTATTTCTTTGAAATGAGGTTGGTATAATTTTCGAAGGATTGTTTGCCATAAACCTCCAGGAAGAAAATCAAGGCATTGGAATGTTGCATTTTCCTAATCCAATTTTTCCCTTCGATTCTTTTTTTTAAAAAAGTCAAGAAAGTTTATTATAAAAAAAAATTAAAAGAAACCCGTTGGCATTAAGCATAAAATCTTCAATGATTTGTAAACAATAAAGCGATTTATATAAGGAATTTTCATCAAAAAGCTCTTCCCATTTCTTTTCCAGCTTGAAGAGACTTTCTTTGATCTTTTCATTAACTGGCAATTTCATCAATAGTTCCCAAATGATATTGAGACATCCTTCAGAAGAAAATTTAATAAAAATTATTATTTCATTAATAAATAAAGAAGTAAATTACCTGAATTGGGGTTAGAAAGTAACATAAATAATAGATCCAAATATTCAGGGGAATCAGAAATCAACTTCTTCGGATGATAATTATCTTCCGAATTCTCATCATTTTTCTTCGGTTTTCTAGTAATCATATAAAGACTTGACCATCCATGTTCTCTTAACAACGTCTCATCCTCATTCGAATCATTATAATCAGAAGAGTTGCTTTTATTCACGAAGGTGAATTGTCTCATTGGAATTTTGAATTCCTCGCTGATTTTTCTCTTAAAAGCTCCTAAAGTTTCCATCAATGACACTTTTATCTCTTTTTTCGTATCATCAGGCTTTAATTGGACAGTCACAGGCATTAAATGTGAGGTGTTTTGCTTTTGATATTTCTCAATATTTGTGAGTTTCCCTTCAAATTTATCAAAGAAACTCATGATCAAAGAGATGGATTTATTTAATAAGCCGAAATTTTGATTGGTGAAACTTTGTTTGAGCAAATTGATGCATTTTATGGTGAAATCATCTTGGATTTCCTTTTTTTTCTTGCGTTCGAAAGACACATTAAATTGCAAATGTAGATCCACCAACAAATCGATTGAATTCTCTATGATTCGTTGACTAGTGGTATTAAGGAAGATATCCCATAGATCAGTTTTACCAATCAATTCGAAATCAATGATTGAGAATTTGCCAGTTTTCGATAATTTGATTTTCCCTTCATAATGATTCACTAATTTGAACAAATAAGTGAAACATTCGAATTCTTCTTCGATTAAATTGAAATAATCAGTATTGTTTTTATTACAGAAGATTTTGAATTGATGTGAAAAATGCATTTTCGAGGGTAGAAAAAGGTTTATTTCTCCAGGTGAATCTTCATCAGATTTCTTCATTAACCAGGAACAATAGATTCTTCTATCATGTTCATGATTCGCATGTTTTATGAAAATCAACCAAAGTTCCTCCATATGTTCTAAACTAAGAATCGGATCCTTATAATCTGCATAAGTCGAGATCAACACTTCAATCATTTTCAATCGTCTTTCTAAATTCACCTTATGATTGAATTTCCCTTCATATACTGTCTCCAGATAATTGCCAGCTTTATTATCCTTGAGTCCGGATTTCACCACTTCCTTATATCTCTTTAAATCCTTTATCAAAGTGTCAATGATCTCGAATTGCACCTTCAAACTTTGCAGGATCTTCTTATAGGAATTATCAAGATCCCGAGAACTCGTATAATATAATAGGATGTTTATCGCGACTGTGAGACTTTGAGGGATTGAGGTGCCGTTCTTTATTTCGAACATGCATTTGTTCATGAAATAACTCCTCAAAATGCCTGCGCTCATTTGATAAGTAATTGATTTTATATGACCCATGGCCATTTCTATCAAATTGTTATTTAAAGGACTTGAATCTAATATTGTCTTCCATAACAATTCTATTCCTAGATATTGTTCCTCTAAAGGCTTTTCTTCAATAGTAGGTTCGCTTCTCATGCTATATTTCAAAGCCAACATGTTACTCTTGATCACATTATCAGTAAATCCCTTGACCAGATTCAAAGTCAATTCTATATAATTCTTCAATGGTATTTCCTTGATTTTCTCATAGAGCAATTTCAATAAATCAGGACTCAAATAGGCAGAAATCTCTATGATCATCTCATATAACACCCGAACCAAAGAATCATGTTTCCCTTCACCTGCCTTCCATATATGATTAATGATATCTGGAGGCATATATTTCCGTTTGCACATGAAAATCAAGATATCATGGCATCTTTTGATGATTTCCACATGCATGGAATCCCCCAAAAGGATTTCCACTATCTTATTATCAGAAATCCATTTGAGGAAAATCTCTGATGTCAGATAATTCAACATCTTCTTCCTTGAAATCTGATAATAATAACTATCAACATGTGAGGATTTGTTGTTTTCTGTATATTCGATCCTTTCAGAGATCTCCTTGATTTCATTCACTCCTTTTAATCTCTTCTCGAAAAAAGGCGATTTCAAATATTTCAAAGCCAGGTCCAATTCCAGACTTTCTAACAATTTATGCACACTTTCTTCAGGCAAATATTGCAAAAACAATGCCTTTGAATCGTTGATGAAACTAGATGCGAATTCCTTATCAAAATCCTTGATTTCCTTTTCTGTTAATAAGGAAAAACGCTTTTCCAAGGCATTTTTCAATACTTTCACCAGATCTTCCTTATAACTTTCATTGAGATATTCGAGAATAGAACGAATCAATTGGAAAAGCACCTCCATGCATTTTATCGGAATCAATGGCTTTAATTCATCGATTGTGAGAAGAGAGATTATTTCTGTGAAACCCCCCAATTCTCCGAAATAATTGATCATATAAGTCACTATTGAACGGAAAGACTTCTCGGATTGTTGGCTTTTGAGCCAGGAATCGATTTCATCTTTTTCGGATTTGGAGGAATCCATGACCCATTTTTTCTCGAATGTCTGGATTGAAGGCATGTTGAGAATTAGGGAGTAATTATCCTTTGAAAAAAAAAAATTTTATATTTTTTTTATAAAAAACGAAAAGTGAAAAAAATTTTTAAAATAGATATTTTAACAAAAATATGTAAAAAAGTGAAAAATAAATCAAAAATCAAATATTTAAAAGGAAAAAATGGAGAAAACAAAGAAAAAATGGTTTAATTTAGATTATTTTGTGAAAATTTGCACAGTAAAAAAATTCGAAAAAATAAAAAAACTAATATTATTGTCGAAAATTCAATTAAATTATAGAAAAAATGAAAATGTTTAGAAAAATTATCATCTAAAAATGAAAGTCCAAAAAATAATTTTTTCTGATATTAAAAAAAAAAAAAATCGTTCAACAATGAAAAAAAAAATGTAAAACAAATTAATTACCCTATAAAGTTTTTGCGCTCGGTCTTGGTTTCCGAAAATCTTCCCAACATTTTCCAAAATCTCGAAAATGCAATGTGCGATCGCTACATTTTCCTCAATGAGAAAGGCCTCAGCGTTCATGCTTCCTTTTTGATACTAAACTCGATAAAAACCATGAAATAAATTTTATTTACATCATTGAAAAGATTGGGTAGTTTCTTCAGAAATTGCACTGAAAGCTTCAAATGCAATTTCAAGACATTGAAAATCTGTTCCAAAGTCTCTTTGGTTTTGAAGTCAGAAGTGTTGCTCAGGAGACAATCAATGAAAATATAATAATTTCCTCTGAGGATCTGCGTGATAGTGAACACTGTCATTTCCTCAAAATCTTTCTCAATGATCCTTTCTATGGTTTCTTTAAACTGTTCATCATTTAACAAAAAAATCAAAATATTAATGAATTAAACGACTTTTTCTAATTCTTCAGGGGTGAAAGACCAATCACGCATGGCTATCTTCTGATGTCCAGTATAGCCTATGAAATTAACATATTTTTTATAAAAATTAAATTTTCTATAGAGAACCTCGCGAAAATTTCCGGAAGGGAGCTATTTTGGCACTCGTGGATTTATAGCCTTCATTCCATTTACTCGACCAACCGTCAAATCTCACCTTGATGAAATCGCTTTCTGTGCTTAGATCGATGATTTGACCCACACACCAATTGCTCATGGAATCTTTGGCGTCGACATAGGTGCCTTTGGAGAAGTAATTCTTCATTTCAAGCTTTTTTTTGGCTTTCTTGGCATCGAGGAGAGAATCATCGTTTTTGGATGATGCGAGGTTTTCTTGCATGGAAGAGGTTTGGTTTTGTTTTTGTTTAAATGTTTTTTTTTTTGATTATTCAATGAATTCTGAAAGGAAACTAAATAAAATTGCTTTTAAACAGAATTTAAAAATATATTGATGATTTTTAATAAAATTGGAAAGAATTAATTATTTTGGGAAGTTTGATTTAAATTAAATGTAATAAAATGGAGTATCTTTTTTTCTAATATACCAATTTTTAAAAGAATTTATAAAATTAGTTTCAAAAGACAAAAAAAATTTTTGTTATTTAGAAAAATTTTTTTTAAAATTAAAAAAAAAAAAAAATTAAACCATGATTTTGTTTTTCTAATTAAGTCAATAGGCAATGGCAAAAAAAAAAATTCGAAGTAAAATAAATTTTCCTTCTTTTTAATTATTCAAAACCAAAAAATTTGATATAAAACAAAATAAAATAAACGAGAGGGAGAAGGATTAAGATGCCCAATCCCTATAATTCAAATTTCTTAATCAATTTTTAATAATAATTTTGTTAAAATTTTAAGAAGCATTTTCCAAAAAAGCCAATTATTTAAATTTCAAATTTATGCATCGGTTTACGCATTGATTCAAAAAAAAGCAAAGTCCGTCTTTGTATGGAATTTCCCAGATTGCGTCCTTACCTTTTTTTTTTCACACAAAATGTGCAGATTGCGTAAAGTCCCTTGAAAACACTAT
>Ga0302186_10003726_pt1 | contig 11013 bp, 13 predicted proteins | sample II_Bog_E1_2_FD_198782 | JGI IMG/M metagenome (GOLD analysis project Ga0302186, IMG submission 198782) | Peat permafrost microbial communities from Stordalen Mire near Abisko, Sweden - II_Bog_E1_1 | ecosystem: Environmental > Terrestrial > Soil > Wetlands > Peat | place: Sweden: Abisko...
CTACGTGTAATTGTTTAAGTATAGCTTTGATCTGGAACTCAACTGCAGGAACTTGTCAATGCAGCAGCAGTTTAGCTATCATCTACATCTCTGGAAACTCTTATACTTGTTTAAGTTGTAATGCCGCAATATATGCATCTGGACCTGCATCTACAACAACTTGTGCTTGCTTAGGCACTGGCCTCACTTGGAACACCACTTCAGGAATTTGTGGATGTAACGTTGTCTCTGTCATTTATGCTCAAGGCACCAATTATTCCTGTGTGATTTGCAACAGCCTCGTCTACGCTGTAAACAAGCTGAATGCGACAACCTGCAACTGTATCGATACCACCTTCTCTTGGACTGGGACTGCCTGTGTCTGCCCAGCGGGCAGCATCATTGGCCCCAACTTTAAATGTTTCGTCTGTCCCACTGGCGCCACCATCAGCAACCTGACTTGCAACTGCTCCACTGCAGCTTCTCCCTATTCGATTTGGAACGATATCACCAAGACGTGTGTGACCTGCGGAACCTCAGCCGTGCCTAACTCAGTGGCTGGCTTCTTCGGAGTGGCCTGTCAGTGCATTTCTGGATACATTTGGGATGTAATGACTAACGCTTGCATAGTAAACTGTCCAAGTACCGGATGCACTATAAACTGTAGTAAAATTCCTTACGCTCTCGTAAGTTCCCCGGCTTTGCCAGTAACCTCAGTGACAGTTCGCAACATAATTGCAAGTGTCAGCACTACAATTCAAACCTTTTATCTAGCATCAGGATCTGACTACTCGAGTATTAACTCAATGGCCTGTTCCTGTCAATCAGGAATGTACTGGAACAGTATAACGATGCGGTGCTACAGTTTGAGTTTCAACTTGCAATGATTTACTTTTACCATTTTTTTGAAATTGTCCATATAAATTAATACGATAGTTACGTCTCTAGGATAAATTGAATTGAATTATAAATTAAAATTGATGATATGCTTCAGGATTGATTATGATGCGATTTTTACTCAAATACTGTAGTTTATTAAAAATAGAGTTTATACCATTCCTTTAGCATTTATTTCATTACTAAGATGAAGGTTATTTTACTGATTAGCTGCCTTATCGTTATGTCCCTCTCTCAATTCGACTTCTTTGATATTGGAAAGATAGGAGAGGACATTAAGAATGGGGTAGTCTCGGCGGAACAGTCTGTTTAAAATTTTGCGAAAGAAACCATTTCGAGCATCGGAGTATATTTATTTTTATTTAGAACACGATTCAGAATGAAGTATAGAAGGTAAATGTCCAACCAAATGAATTGCCCCCTCCTCAACCAATTCCTCAATAAGCCCCGCAGCCCATGCAAATACCTCTTGAATCTCCTCCCGCACAAATGCCTTAAGAAAAAGTTTAAACTCCAAATTATCTGTAGCCACTGCCTTAAGATCCAATCGTACCTGAAATTATGGTCAGAGGAGCTCCTTTCAATCCCGAAAATCCTCCATTGGTGGAAAAATAAATGGATGAAAAGCTTGAGTTAGCAAACCAAGAGAAAAAAGATGAATCAAATCCAAACTAAGCTTCCTCTCCCTCATCGGAGTCAGTATAAAAAAAAGGATAAAAACACTCACAACACAGAAATAGAAATGGTGCAAGAAAAGGCCATAAAAGATATGGTAGAAATAGTTTTGAAATGGACAGTGACAAAGTAAAAGAAATGTGGGATAACATAAATGAAAACAAAAATAAAGGTGATGGAATGAGTCATTAATAACTCAAAGAAATGTGGAAATAAAAACATTAAAAACAAAGACATCCCCACAATCAAAGAAAAGAGGAAATGAAATCTCAATAAATGCAGGCACCCTAATAACCAAAAAATACTGATGTCTAATAACCGATTCAACCATAAACGAAAGATTAAGCATCCTCTAAGGTGGTTTTGGTTACTCTACTTAATTTGCAGGAGGAACATCCTTGATCCATCATTCAATTACATTTAAGACAATAATATTTCCTTTGATTATTTGGTTCTATACTTTGATAGAAGTTGGCAAGAATAGATAACAATGTTATTATCTGTTTATTTAAGGGGAAGAATAGCAAATATGCAAAGGATGGTATCATTTCTCCTCATAAATCTTATTCAATCGTTCAATACTCTCTGCAAAAATCTACTTGTTGTCTTTCAATTTTGCCAGTTCAACTTTCATGCTGTTCAGAAGTTGGTTTTTTTAATCCACTGCCTTCGCCAATTAGAGAGATAAAGCCTTGTTTTATTACTATAACTTGCTGCTCTTTTATCTTTAGATTTATAGAAATTATTATAGTTGCTTGTTTTTGCACTACAGCTCTTATATTTTTTATTATGCCTTACTGACTATCTCGACGATGTTCATACACTCTTCCTCTTTCTTTTTCTTTTCAGATATTGACTCGCTATTTTTACTCCCATCAATGGGAACTAACTCGCTATTTACAAGTTCTGGCTTGTTTTAAAATGATTCAATTTCTTATGTTCCCTTTTCAGCACTTTATTCAATAATCTAGTTGACCTTATCTGTAAGTTTTTTTGTTGACTACATTAATAACTCTAGATTCTTTTCACGTTTTGTTGGGGAAGCAGGCTATTTTTTATTGGCTATCTATTAGCATTTATTCGTAATAGTTCCCAACTAGTGAAAGAGGGGAAGAAGTCGTGGATCTATGTATCGTATTATGATGGGCCTGGTTAAGGGATATGGATTTTTAATATAAACTTCTGGAGATTATTGCATATTAGATGCTGTTTGAAAGGATTCATTGCTTTTGGGAGTGGAGTTAAGTTTGATTTTCCCCTTGAGTTGGTGTATCTTGATGCCTTTATCGAAATTGCCTCCCTTTTCCATCAACTGCTTATATATTTAAGTTATAATCAGTCTTATAATAATTTAAATATTTACGATGGATGACTATATTTTGAACTTCATATTTTTTATATAATCGTACTATTTGTCAATATGGAAGGAAGATATATTCATCAATCTCATGAGTGCTCCTTCTTTTGAGGTTACTACACATTTTACATAAATTAAAGCATGTCTCCTGTTGTAAATATGCTGGCAAAGGGAACCATCGTTTTTAAACTAAAAATTTACGGAATATCTGCTTGGACAACCTCTCCAAAACTGAATCTCCAAGTAATAAGTTTCTGTTTCATGTTAACTGTCATTTCCACTAACTCTCCCTGTTTCATAATCCTGAGTTTTCCATATTTCTTCTTGGTCTCCTTTCCATCAACATTGGTAAAAACAGCAGGCACGTTGAATTTAAACTTGATTAAATTTTACCACTTAGAAGAATGAAGGAGCTCCTTATTCTTTTGGTCAATTATACCCACTTCAATGCAGCAAGCCCGTCTCCCTTCTTTTTTGGCAAGAGAATATTTTACAGTTAGACTGTGAGTGCCCTCATGAGGAAGGACGTAGGTTAGCAGCATCATAGAGTAATCAAAACCGCCCAGCTTTGTTATTATTTTACTGCTAATGGAAAAGAAGTGATAGGCTGGATTTGTCGTATCAAACTCAATTGGAATCTTTACCATCTGTTGCCCCAATGACTTATTGGAAACAGACTTATCTTTACAATGTATAGGCTCATTCTACTCCTCCTCTTTAACATGAGTCAATGACACTTCTTTGTTGTTGTTTTAAATAGATCCTGTTTCTCCACTGTCAATAATCACTACTCCATCATCCTAGCCACTTCCTTCAATTTACTGTCCTTATGTTTTGACTGTTTCTGATTTATTTTGAACCTCGAAATGCGGACTGACATCAGATATCTCTGAAGAATTCTTTTCATTTTCCAACTCTTACTCTTTGACTATTTATTTTTTTGATTTGTGTTTTTTCTTCTTGGATTTTTTGCTTTTTCTCACATTGGTAGTCTCGTCGTCAGATAAATCAAATTTATCGATCGCTTTCTTCATGAAATTGTCCAAATCTGCCTTCATTTTTGCATACGAAACAGCCATTTTATCAGTCAGTGATTTATACATTTTATCGAGCTACTTCTGGTTTCTTTCCTAGCTCATTTTAAAATATTAAAGTTCTCCTAAAACCAAAGAGTTGCATCGAAGAAGTATAGTTGTTATGTTCATGAAACACTCTTTCAGTCGAATGACATATTAAAATCTTCCCTCCTTGTTCTCCTCCTGCTTTACTTATAATTTTAGCTCAGGATCAATTTTTTATCCTTCCTTGAGAACCACTCGAATAGTGATCCTTTCTTCTAAGTAACATTAAATTTACTTTTTCCTTTTCCTGTCTCGAAACAAGTTTCCTTCATTACTATTATCTTTTGGTCTTGGTTTAGCAACACCTATCCTCGAATCCTCGCACTCTATGCTGAATGAAAGCAATCGCACAGATACTAATAAAATTTAGCAATATTATTAAGTTGACGACTATCATCCTCCCCAATCACTATGCTAAGAGTCTGTGTTGTGATGTCGCCGGTGAATGCTTTCTCAATATGTTATATATCTTCGGATTATACTGTCAAATTGGTGATATTAGTGGGCAGTGCTTCGATAAGGATCCTATTGCAAAACAGCTTTGCCGATATCATAGGTTTAAAAATTGGGGTTGATAATGCGAAAAATGATCAAGCCTGAATAAAATTGATAATATTTATATTATTAATGGTTATACATAAAAATACTTGAAAATGCTGAGATGTCTCAAGAACCAAACTAATTTTGTTTCCTCTTCTTTTCTATTCAAAAATATTTTGAGTAATTATGAGTACTCTTTGGTCGTGTAATTCACTTAACAGTATATACTCCATATACCTTTGGTTAATAAGTAAAATGAACGACAAGAAATCTTTTTCCATTGATGATTATGAATATTCTCCCTATCTGCTATCCTCGAGCCGAGACAGCAAAGTCTACAAGGCTGTTAATTAGCATATCAACTCTACTGTTGTTTTTAAGGGCTATCCTGAAGCAGTACTTGCTAATCCTTTGAAATAGAAGCGGCTCAATCAGTAACTTAACATCTTGTGGAATCTTAGCGGAAAAGGCAACATTTTGCAGATTATCTCCCAACATGTTAGAGACAAACAGGTATTTATCATCAGTGAATATTGTTAAAAAGGCACTCTTTATGATGAAGTCAAAAGATGTGGAAAATTGACTGAGGAATTAGCCATTAAGTATATTCGTCAGATTATCAATGGCTATAAATCGATTTATTCTGTCAAAGTTATTCATCGAAGTCTAGAAGCTTCCAATATTCTCATTAAAAGACAGGAGTTGAAAATAGCTGATTTCAGTGATGCCATCTTGATTAGCGAAGCCACTCTAACTGCAAAACGGGAAGAAATGGTGGGTCAACTCTTATACCAAGCCCCATAAACCTTAAGCAATTATCGTTATAGTACTAAAACTGACATTTATTCCATAGGAGTTCTGTTTTACTTTATGTTGCAAGGGTAACTACCCTATGCTGGGTTAAATAAGAAGTAAGTTAGGTAGAATATGGAAAACGATAGCATCAATAGTAAAATATTATCCTCTTGGCAATAGAAAACTCAATAATTTTTAATAAAAACACTGGAGTTGAATGAAGACGAAAGGATGGGGATCGATGAACTACTGAACTTTGATTTTGGTCTGATGCAGCATTTTAAACAGATGGTACTATGCAACTTGTAATAGGAAAAATCGGATTATATTCTTGAATAATCTTAAAATGAATATAAAGAAGAGGAGTCGTTGGAAATGGACGCTCTGAAGGCATTTGACTTAGGCATTTCCAGAAATATTTCAAATATTTAGATCAAGGCTTCAGAGATGGATCTTGGGAGAAGTGCTAGAAGGGAAAGGGAAAGGGAAATTAGTATTGTGATACCATCAGGAGTGGATATGCATACGCTCAAGAGCATAGCATTGGGCCAATAATTTTTAAAGAAGACAACCGATTAAAGAAATAAAATCAAAGAAGAGCATCATAGCCCTGTTTGCTAGAATGAGAAAGCTTCTCCTGAAAATAACATAAGTAAAAGAAAAGCCAGTTTTCATTAATGTCTAGCCTAAAGAATGTAAAAAAAGGATGGAATGCTGTCCAAAAAAATATAAAATTTCCAAAAATTATAAGTTAAAATAGACAAATCGATATCAAATAATCTTATCAGCAGTAAAAGCTATGGGCCAATAACTGCAAGAGGGAGATAAAACATTAAGGCCGACATTTAAAAAAAATCAAGCGTTGGAGAAAATGGGATAGTAACTAATTGGCTATTAAGCCAGATTGACATGGTCAGATTGCTAAATCGGGTGTGCTTTAGATTGAAAAAATTATAACCTCGGTCTTAAAATATATTGTATAAAGAATTATTGGGTTTGACTGTAAATATTCTGAAGGAAGTTTAAGATTTAACTCTATTAGAACCATCTCTAGCAGTCCCGTTTAGAAACAGCGCAGAGCATAATCAACTCAAGGAAATTGTTGAGGTGTATCGCTCGCGGGCAACTTCCAAACAAAGTTTTTCATCCTACACAAAATTGAACGACCTACTCATTCAATAAATTGATCGAATATACAGAGATACTATTAATTCAAGTGAATTGAGCCAAGATCACGTCAAAACTCTTGACTTTTTGGTAACGGTTTGGCAGCTACACAAATTACTAAAGAAAAGAGACTTGAAGTTGTTCTGTTAAAAATCAAAAATAGAGTTAATTGTGGATGGTCAATAGGCTGAGGTAAAAGTATGGCATTTGCTGCAGTTGTATGACCGAATGAAGTTATTGAAGATAATAAAGTGATGACAGTATGATATTAATCCTATTATTTAACTATGTGATTAAAACCAAATACGATGGAACAATCAAAATACGGTCTTGAGGAAGTTGATCTCGAAATCTTACAAACATTTTGCGTTTTTACGATTCGCAATCAGTTGTCGGTAGGCGTCATTTAACATATCGGTTTTGAGGTATTTCATCAATTGGCATTCATCTTTAAATTGTAAAATAGTCTCTTTGTTTATGAACATCATGCGAATAAGGAGGGAATGGATTACTAACTCTCCATCTAGCAGGAAAAGGTCTAATACCAGAGGAGCTAACTCTGAAGGGCAGTTGTAAAGGCAAATAGTGACGTAATACTGGGCAAATATCCCTAGATCCCATCCTGCGTCTTCTATTAAAGATAGGATATCAGGAACATGTTCTACCATGAGTTATCTGAGCTGTTTCAGCATGCGCTGCAATCCTTAAAGATTGGTATCAAACAATTCAGACCATTTTTTCCACTGCATGACTCCTACCAAGACCCAAAATACTCTCTCTTCGAACTATTCTTAGATGATGGAGTGGCCTTCGAACTATTTATCATTTTATATTGAAAGGAGCTTCAGCAATACTCCAACGATGAGGTTCATCCCCTGAGTGTAGCCCTTTCCGCTTAAGTTGACATATGAAATTAAAATATTTTTTAGTTCAGGAAGGTATTTTGTCACAGCAGACGTCCTCTTTACATCCTTGTCGATCATATCAAGTTCACCAGGTGGCAATTTCTTCGGGTTTACTAACTATTTATAGGAGTATTTCGCCTGTTTTTTCATTTAGGAGCTGTTAGCAAGGACTTGCCAAACATCCTTTCGAACTTTGTAGTCGATTCCTTTGAGGAGAGAGAAGTAAATATCCTTTTTGGAAAACTAGGATAGATCCCCCTTCTTAATGGCCGAGTTCCACTCGTCGACCGTGAGCGCCCTCCCTTCACATGGTTTTCCGATAAGGAGAAAATCTCTTAGGTACATATTTTCTACACCTTACTGTTTTAGAAATTCAGGCTGTAAATCAATGTCTTCGAGGAGTATAAAGTCCACACTGGGAGGTTCTTCGAGGATATCTGAGACGATGACTTAAAAGGAGTTGAAGCTAAGAGTAATGCTAGAAGGGTGAGATTGATCATTGGGCGGATTGACTGGAGGAAGAGGGTCTTCTGGTGTCAGGTATGCTTTGAGCTGATTAAAGTAGTACATTTGTATTATAATTACTTGCAAATGACTTAAACTATTACAAGAGTCACTGATAATTCTATTAGAATTCACGATGATTCATTGCCAATACAGATGTATATAAATCAATTTGAACATCCCATACTATTTTATTTATATATACCTTCTTCTTTTATTTAAACATAACTGGCTATAATAAAAGAGTGATAGCTTGAGTCATTTGGGATTTATCATTTACCTGATTTTATTCTTAATGATGACCTATCCCTTGACTTGATCTTATTGAAAATTTCGCCTTTTTTGCGCCAGCCTTGAAACAAACCGATCGCTTATATCAAGCGATATTTCCTCGTATTTTTACAGTTAATAAATAAGATCATGTCTTGATAATTTAAATTTTTAATTGAATTTAATGCCTAGATGTATGCATAAGTCTATAAGAAAATCCCTTAAATATTCTTGGATTAAAAAACCAGATTGCTTCTTAAATATTTTTATTGTAAAAAATAAAAGTTGGATCTTTAGGTTTAACTCTCAGTTAATGTTTTAAAGAATTTAAATAATTCTTAGATGAATAACAATAAAATTGAATCAAGCCAAAATTTTAAATAATATAAATTCTCTATTCGCTTGAAGAGCAAAAAAAAAAACATTCAATAAATTTAAACTAATTTTTTTAAATTTAACGTAAAGAATACTTAGGATTGTTGATTTAATTTTAAATTGAACATGCAAACCCTTTTTATAACTCATGTTTCATTTAGTAAGACATCAATAATAATTATAATGAAAATGGTTCATTCAGCAATAAAAAAGAATATTGACATTTGCCGTAAGATTTTAGTCAAGCACACACCTCGTTCCAGACTTTAGTTATAGATTCAATTATACATAATTGCTAATTGTTTAAAAAAGCAAATGAGCATAAACGGGTACTAAAAGAGTAAGTCAAAATTCACCAATTCCTTATGAATATTTTTTGTATTAAAATTTTAAGATTAATGATGGGGAATCAATCTAAATGTTTATTCAAAGGGGTTTCCAAAAGGAAGCAAGTCTATTCTTACTCTGAATATATGATTTTTGAGGTATTTATATGCTTTGATGAACCAGTTTTATGGAAAACACTTGTATGATACTGCCGATATGACTAATGCTATAAAGCATCCTAGTAGGAACGCTATCGCCCATGCGATTGAAATTTCGATGGTGATTTTTAAGAAGTTGTGCTTCGCTTTAATTAATTCTTTGTAGCAGCGATAGACAAGAAACAAGTAGAGGGATATTGAGAAGGGAAAATAGATAATGATGTTGTATGCGAGGGCGTTTATTGCTTATTGGTAGTGATCATTGGTACATATTTTGTTTTTATCGTCTGGATTGTTTTATTTGCACAATTTGACTGCGAGGTCGGTGACATTGTTGAGGATATTCTGGTATACAGGGAAGAAACAAAGGAAGAAAAACCCTAAAAGAGGAAGGAAGATTTTTTGTCTTTCGGTCCATTTGCCGATGTTGGGATAATATTCTTTTTATCACAGCCATTCCCACCAACTTTAACTCCCTGAATTTTTCCTTTACTACCTAATATATCAGACAGAGTACGCTTGCTTTTTTTTGTTTTCAATAAAGCTTAAACAGAAAGTCTTGCAACTCAGTATATCTTTTTCTTCATTTTTTCCCTCTAAACTTTATGCATATATAGGCAGAGTTAAAAGTATAGTGTCCATATGTTCCTCATATTCCGAAGATTTTATGCTTTGGATGAAAACATGCTTTTTAAATTACGCCATTTTGTTACCAGATTATATACATTCCCTATAGAGCTTGTAGATACTTTTTGTAGATGTCATGGTACCGGTTGTACCAAACTAATCAAAAATAGTCTTAATTCTTTTTTCAATTGTCTCTGGCTCTGCTAGATGAAGTCCCAAACCAGAAAGTTTATTGCCTTCACTCATTTCACTTATTCTATGATTTAAATAATTATGAGTTGAAGATAAGTTCTTCGACTTAAGCTACAAAACTCAAATAATAAAATTACAGATTTGCCATAGTAATAAATAGTTGCAAATCATAAATCACTGTAACTGTTGCTGATTACAAAAACGGATTGAAATGTTGTTGTTTGATTGTTTATTGGTGCTCTCATGGAGATATCTATAAATTTACAAAATCAATAAAATTATAAACATAAATGGCTTTACGAGGCATAGCATGAATAAATTTCAACGATTATTCGCTGTAAAATGATAGGAATAAGTTTTTAAATATTTTTGATGGCGACACCACAACCATTTCTATAATTATTTTTTTAATTAGAAATACACTGCCTGAAAAATGCATGAACTGACACAAACTTTGGTGTTTGATCATGAATATTGGCTTTATTAATCCTATTCTTATTATAATTTTATGGCAGCAATACATAATCAGAAAATCATAAGTATCAGAATGATGATCCAATTATATGATGATTAATTGTCAATGCATATACATAAATATTAGTCCTTCCTCTCATGTTTATAAATCAATTTTATGATTTATCCCTCCTAATTTATGATATTTATTTATAGTCCTATTTAACAAAACTAATGTACAGCGAAGCCGCCGAAGAAAAATCTTTATCGAACTCTTAAAATCAATCAGAAATGTAAAGTGATGGCTTTGCCCAATTGCTCTACGCAAACCGTTCAGTCAACGATAAGCTTTTTGCTGACATCATAAAGCAAGCCGCGCAGAACAGCGCCGTCGAGCAACAGCTGTAAAAGTAAAAGTCTAAGCTGCCCTCCATCGTCAGAAAGTGGTGCGCAGACGAAAAGGGAGTTAGAAACATGGGAGCCTTCATGTCATAGTTCTCCCGCCTGCTGGACGAGTAAATCAGCGGCATGACGGACAGGCTGAATAATTATAAAAAAGAGAAGGAGCTGTTGGCCATTGAGCACTAACGATAGGCAGAGCAGCAGACCTAACTGACGCACAGCATCGGCGCCCTCTAAAAAGAGTTGAAAACGATAACGCTCCAAAACAA
>Ga0302186_10003729_pt1 | contig 11007 bp, 13 predicted proteins | sample II_Bog_E1_2_FD_198782 | JGI IMG/M metagenome (GOLD analysis project Ga0302186, IMG submission 198782) | Peat permafrost microbial communities from Stordalen Mire near Abisko, Sweden - II_Bog_E1_1 | ecosystem: Environmental > Terrestrial > Soil > Wetlands > Peat | place: Sweden: Abisko...
CAAAAATTAATATTTAAATGACAAAATATACCATTCCATATTAAGCATTTTCTTTTTTAATGCACATGATGAATTTTTTTTTAATTAAATCCTATTTATTAATTATATTTTTATCTATTCCGTCAATAAAATTTTTTAGTCAAATTATTAAATATTTTTTCATTGAATAAATAATTTATTTAATAGTATTGATTAAAAATAAACATAACAAAAAACAAATTTTTAAACTTATTTCTTCAAAAAAGCCAATTTACAATATGCTTTTCCGATTTCGGTGCTTTTAAAAATCCATTTAAATTTTTCAAATAGAAGAAAATTTACCCATTGTTGCTTTTAAAAAGTCTTATTTCTAACTGAAATTCGCAATTCGGCTTGAAAATATAGTCCAAGAGTTCAAAATCTCTGCTTTCAGCGATTGTTTTCTCCATATTCAATACATAAAGTTTCAACTTTGGTAAACCCTATAATTTTTTAATAAATTTTACTATTAAAAAAGCAATAAAAAACTGTAATTTCAGGTATTTCCAGTTCCCAGAAAAAAGCTTTGTTTTGGTTATTAACGAAAGGAATTGTTTGAGAGTTTTTACTGCCAATTGAGGCTTTGAAATAAATTTGATAAGAATATTGAAAATTTTCCACTTTATCTATCTATTATATTATTAAATTATATTCAAAATAATTAATTCAATAATAAGTTACTGTGAAATAAAGGGCTCCTTTGAAAGGGAAAACTGTAAAATCTTTGCTTTTTTGGAAAATAGGCTTGTTTTCCTCAAAAATCCTACTGTTTTTAGAAAAAAGTGAATTTTTCCTTTGTGTTTTCTCTAAATTTTTCTCCAAAATCATTGATTTTCTACCAGAAATCTCTAATTTCCATTATAATTGATCAGAAAATATAGTGTAAAAAAACCTTTCGTCTCATTGTTAGTATTATTATTTTTGATTCCGTTTTCTATATAAATTTCAAGTATTTTCCTTTGTGTATTTTCAATAAAATCCCTCAAAAATTCAATATCCTTCTCTTTCCCTCTGAATTCCTTGAGAAAATCTTCAGAAAACCCCTCAAAATTCATCATAAGACCCATTTTTATTAGGAAAATCGATCTATTAGTCATTTCTTTCAGCATTAATTCCCCATCGAAATCTCTGATGTTTTCCTTATTATTGACTTCTCGAATCAAAGTCTTATTCCTGGCCTTCAAAGCATTGATAATTTGGGTTTTTTCTATCACTTCCTCTTGCAATCTGAGACTTTTGCCTTGAAAATCAATGTTTTTAGCTTGAATTTCCTCATATTCTTCCTTTAAATTCATTAGTTGTTCTTGAATTAATTCACATTTCTCTTTATTTTCTCTATATTTGGATTCGCTTTTATCATATTTCTCTTGAAATTCATCGGTTTTGTCTAAAATTTCACGATTTTTAACATTAACGATCTCAGAAATCTCGTGGTTTTTCATAGTTTTCAAATCCCTTATAATCTTCTTTTTTTCCTCAATAATCCTTTCTTTTTCCTTCAGTTTTTCCTTGAAATTCTCTATTTCCAATGATAAATTCTCTTTATTTTTTGAAAAATCGTCTTTTTCTTGAATTTTCAACCCAATCCTCGCATTTTCATTCAACAATTCCTGGTAATTTATCGATATAACTCTGATTTTTTCCAATAATTGCATGTTTTCCTCTTGAAAAAGTGCTGTTTTCTCAAGCAAAGTCTTATTCATTTCCACCATATTTCTACAATATCCCTGCATTTCATCCTTTTCTTGCGCTTCCTTTATCAATTTCTCTTTATATTGAAGAATTTCATCATTTTGGGATTCGAAACGCAACTTCCAAAAAGCGATTTCAGCCTCGCATTCCTCGAAAAATGACATCATTTCCTGTTCTTTTGAGGTGATATATAAGCACAATAAAAAAAATGTGATTAACCTGTGCTGTTATGCGCGAAAGTCTGGAAATTGGTTAGAGATGACATTTTTTCAGGGTGATTTTAACTTTTTGGTTATAGCGTTGAATTATTTTAAATTGATATTTTAAAATTCTGATTTCTTAAAAAAACAGAAGGAAACCTTTTTTTTTTAATTTTTAAATTTCATATTGCTTTTTTTTGTTTTGCAAAAGCTTGGAAGAATTGCTTTTCGAAACAAAACCAATCATTTGATCAAGCAAAAATTTTCTAATTTTTATTTTTAATAATTCAAAAAAAAATGGATTAAAATTCATCAGTTAATTTTAGGTTTAAAAAAAAAAAAAAAAAAAAAAAAATCAACATAAATTTCACAATTCTTCTTTTTATTTAAAAAGTTCTGAATTTAAATTCCAATATGAACTCTTTATGCTTTTTTAGTTTCTGACTGTTTGAAAGCAAAGCCTTCTTTTCCATGTAGAACCTTGGCTTGTCTTATATCCAATCTTCTCCCGCTATCAAGTCCAATTACCTGTTGGTGGTGTGTTTCAACATCCATGACCTGATGCATTTCTCCTATAATTGGTTGGCTGGAGCTGACTTTATCGACTCTCAATACCTCTCCAGTCGTCAAATCAACTTTCGAAATTTCATTGTCAGTGACCACATTTCCCAACAAAACAGGAGTTTTAACGACTGCAGGATGGGTGATAATAGTGTCGACTCTGACTTTCGGTTCTGTTTCTTCAGGTGTGATCAAACCCATGGCCTCTGGTGCCACATTAGTCATGAGTCCTCCTACTCGACCCAAACAGGAATTCAAATTAAAGATCCAAGAATGGAAACATGCTTTAGCACAGGTCGCTGCTTTAACCTTACCAGGAAGACATTTTTGTGTTGATCCGCACCATCCTTAAACCAAAAAATAAAGAAATTAATGATATCATATTCAAGTTTTAAATTAAGAGTTCATCTACCGCAATAAGGATTCGAAGCACACAGATCGCATGTTTTCAAATTAAAACAAATCGGGTAAAATTGTTGTAGGCTGATTTCGCAATCTGACACCACTCCTTCAGGCAAATGCATTATTTCAGACGCATTTTGTGTCTTCACCGTGCCGTCTGGATATTCAGTCACTACCTTCGTACGGACCAAAGTCGGTTGAGGACCATAAGGTGAGTCGTTGGGATCCGCTCCGAAATGGTTTTTCAAAGTTATGGCTTTTGGAGTCCCTGGCAATAATTCGTGAGATGGAGTCATAATGATCTCAGGGTTGATGTCCTTGGCCTTAGAATCCGCCTTGATAGTACGGAGTTTAGAGGCAGAAGCTTGGAATATTAACAAGGCTGCGATTAAGAAAACAAACTTCATTTTTGAAAATAAAAAATTTAATATAGTTTCTGAATTTTGGAATTTGATTTCGAGTTTTGTTTTATTTCGGTTTTTAATTTAGATTTTATATTGGCATTGTTCAGAAAAAATCTCGCCTTCAAAGAAATAAAGCAAAAAACTGATTTTAGAAAAAAATATTAGATTTTATTTATCTTCCTTCTTATTATAACACCTCCTTCATTTTCAATTGCATGGACTTCAATTTTTTTATTTATTAACAAAATTAATGAGGAATAATCTATTTACCTTATGTAATTCGGAAAATGATTCGTGTTTTCTGAGCTTTTCCTCGCTTTCAAATTTCCTCTTGCATAATAAGCAAACAAAAAGAAGATTATTGTTTTTTCCTGAACTTTCTCCTGATTTTTCCTTCGGATTCAATGAGAAAACGATCTTTTGGTTCTTGCTAGAATTAATTATATTTATTTTCTCTTTTTCAGTTTCGTTTGGAGTCTCTTTTTCTGATGCGTTGGTGTTTTTTGAGTTGCTTTGAGGTTTTTCATCTATTAATTCTGAGGTCTTAATTTCAAATTGAATGGAATTCGCGTTTGGTTGCACATTTGTTAATTTTTGCTTAATATTTGTTAAGATGATAAATTTATACATATAAAATAAAATTTACTTGATCTCTTTCCCATTTCTTCATTTCGATTTCCACTTGTTTTCTTCTCGATTTTTCATTGGAAGTCAAATTAGTTCCACTTTGACTTAATGTTTTTTCCTTCTTTTCTGTTTTTTCCTGCTTTTTAGCTGAATCATCTTCTTTTTCACTGTTATTTTTATGGCTATGTTCCTCCAATTTTTTATTCTCTGATTCACTCGTTTTGTTAGCTTGAGTTGTTGAAGAGGTTATTGGGTTTTTTGTTTTTTTAGCATTATTTTCGTTGGCCGAAGTTTCATCTGCAAGAAAATTAAAAGAAATTAAAACAAACAATTAAACAAAAAAATTCAAAAATATTTTATAATCTATTATACTTTTCAAAGAGCTGTCACCTTTATTATAACTTTGAGCAGCTGAATATTCAAAATTGTTGTTTTGATTATAATTTGAATAATAACTATTAGCTTGCTCATTGTTATGGTTAAAAGGAGGGTTATAAATGTTTTGGCTCATGTTAATGTCTTGTCCATATTGCTCTCCCAATGTTGGATTATTCCCATAGATCATATTATTGTAATAATCATATGAATTATTATAACTAAAATTTTCTTTATAAATAACAAATTAATATTTTTACTTGTAATAAGGCTGTTGAGCTAGATTATTTTGATAATAATATCCAGTGTTTTCGTCGTAATAATAATTAAGATTGGATGAATTCATTGATGAAGCCATCGTATTGGAAGAATTGGAAACAGGAGCAGGTGCCAAATTGTATTCTTCCTAAGAATTTTAATATATTGTTAGAAAGAGGGCATATTTATGGAAAATTCTCATATGAAACATCTCTTTTTCTGGATTTTGAAAAAGCAACAGTAACGGTTTGACCATTTATTTTGAAGTCTGGCGATTGAGTCATTTTTAATACTGCCTCAGCCTCCTACGCAGCAAAAAGCATTTTTACTCTCCAAAATCAAAACAAAAATAAAACAAACATCAATTGTATAGAATTCAATAAAAGCAAAATCTCTCATTTGACCCGTATTTTTATTTTTTACCATTCTTATGTCTTTAACAGGTGCTATCTTCGAAAAGATATCAAGTAACTAAGAAAGAAAATTTATTGAAATTTATATGAAAAGAAAAAACCATAGTTTCACTGATTTCAAAAAGAACATTGCCTCTAACCATTAAACTTGTATTAGCTCCAGCAGCAGTATCAATGGCGGTCTATTTGAGAAATTTTTAGTCAAAGCTTATCTTATAAATACAGGCGGTGTTTGCATGTGCATGGAGGAAAAATTGGGCCTGATTATACACGCGCTATTATAAACAACCCTACAATTTTGATTTCTTGGATTTTCACATTTATAACATTTTATTCTTCGTGCAAAATTTTTGTAGTCGCACTATTTTATTTGTAAAATAAAGAAAAAACAAAAAAAAAGTTTTACCTTGTCACAAATCCAATCTTGAACCAAATTGACGTCTTTAGCAAGAGTTTGGGGCATTTGTTTGTTGTTTTTTGCAATGCTTGAAGGATAAAATTCGATTGGAAATTTCAAATTTCCAAGATCGAGATTGCCCTCTAATTTCTATATTTTATTTTTTTGTAAATGTGAAATTCCACGAAAATAAATATACATAGAGAATTTTTTTGGCTGCTTCCTTTGAAGGAAAAACAGCATAGGCAGTTCCAAGAGCAGAAATCAATTGGATTTGATCTGGCATAGAAGTTTGGCAATTAATTGCTATTTCTCGCAAACTTTGATCGATCTTAAAAATAATATTTATATTTTAGATATTTTTAGAAAGTCACCAATTCTTGGGTGATCGATTCATCGATGTTTTGGATAATTAACTGAAAATACAATTAATTTTCATAAATAAAATAATAAATGTAATAAATACGCAAGTGCTTTCCTCCATTTGGGATTTGTATTTCCTAGGTTCATTGTCATACTTTTTATAGGTTTTTTCATTGGATTCGTTTTCGTAGCTGAAAATGGGAAAATAAAATTTTAATAATTTTTTTTTTTTTTACTTTTTGGACTTTTTATAATTTCGTTCTTTCTTGGATCGATCTTGTGACCTGCTCTTTGATCTTGAATAAGAGTGTTTTTTGGATTTTGATGATGATCGAGAATTCCTTTTGGTTCTTTTATTTTTATCTTTGTATGATTTTCGTTTCCCAGAATTCTTAGATCTAGATCTTGATCTACTTTTGGATCGTGAGGAACTTGATGAGTCTTGGGAATCAGATCGTTTTTTCCTAGGGAAAATATTAAGTAATGCTATAATTTTTTCGAACTTTTGTTTTTTGTCGACCATAGAAGAAATTTAAAAATATTTCAAGATTAAGTTTATAAGACTAAAAAAAAATTCATGTTTTATGGCTTTATGAATTTAGCAAATTAATTTCTATTTCTGGTTTTCTGATATATTTTGTTTTTTTTTATAAAACAATCTGTTTTTTTGTAAACCTTTATTTTTAAAAAATTTGTTTATTTATACTTGTTATCATAATTTTAGAATGAAAGGAAAGAAAAAATACTAATATTTTAAATATTTTATAAATAAAACAGAAAAATTTAAAAAATTCTGCACAAACATTTATCTCTGTTGCAGAGAAAACTCGAATTTGAATTCGGATTAACTTTGATTTTCAATTTTTGGTCGAACTCCTCTTCCTTTTTTCTGAATTCTTCCAATTTATAATCCAAAAATCGTTGTAAATCTTTTCTTTCTCCATCAATGAATTTTTTTTCCTCTTCCAATCTCGATTTAAAAGTCTTGTTCGAACAACAATTTCATCAAAAGTTCCTGATTACTTTTTTGCTCCGAGCTCACTTTTTTTATTTCTTCTTGTAATTGAGTGCGTTCATTTTCCGTTTGTTCGAGAAAATCCTTGATTTCTTTATTTTTTTTTTCAAGCTCAAATATTCTATTGAAGAAATCTTCCTGTTTTTCTTCCATATTTAGAACCGAATGTCGTTGTTGTTTTTGGATGCTTGCTTCTTCTTCAATTGAGTCAAATGTCTGTTTAGAAAGAAACACATTCTTAGGGTCATAAGTGTTCCCTCTATCATGAATTGGGCTTTTTGAAAAATTTAAAAGTGGGACAAGCTTTAATTTGTTGTTGGTTTCTAGTTGCTTTGGATCGAAATACTCAGAAGCGGAAGTTATGGAAGAGAAATTTTTTTTATGATTTTCTTGTAGATTTTCATCAACATTTCCGAAATTTTCCTTTAATTTTTCAATGTTAAAGTTTAGTTTGTCAATGTAATTTCCGAGATCCTCTCCATAGATGGGTTTTTCATGACCCTCTGGTTCTTCTTTAATTGGAAAGTTTTTCCTTTTGGGATCATATTCAAGAAATGGAGTTATATTTTCTTTGCGTATATAAATTTCTGGAGAACTGCGAAACATTATTTGAGTTTAATTTTTGTATTATTAGTTTGGAGAAAAAAAAAATTACTCTAAAAATAGATTTGGAATTAAAAAACATTTTCTTAAATTTTTTTCTTCAAAGCCTACAATTAGTTAGTGTTTAAAAAAAAAATTGAGACAAACTACATGTATTTTTTTTTGGAGGAACTTAATAAATTTTATTTTTGAAATAAATTGACTAATTTTCGGCTTCTTTTCATAAAATTTTCATAAAAGGTGTAAAATCAATTCGAAGAACGAATAGTTTTTCCGTTTTTTAAAAGCAAAAACAGGAATTCTTTTAAATTATCATATATAAAATATCCAACTCTCTCGAAAAACAATACTAATCAAAATTTTTTATCTTCACAACTACGCGAGCCTTCACCAAATGAAGAACCATCTGCATTTTATATTCCTAGTTTTCATAATTTGTCTTCATTTTTCGAGACAAGTCAAGTCCAAACCAATGAACATTCATTTTGATGATTCATCATCTAATTCATCCTCGGTCAACAATTGGAATGTCTCAAATAGCAGCAATGATTCTGATATATCTTCTGTTAACAATAAACCAAGAGGATCAAAGAGCCATAATAGCAGCAATGATTTTGATGACTCAAACAACATAAATAATTTGTCATCCTGGAAAGACAATTTGAATTTCTCAAATAGTAGTAATGATAGTGATAAACAGGTAGGAGCAAAGAACCCAAAAACTCTTAATTTCAGCAATGATTTTAATGACTCAAACAACGCAAATAATTGGTCCTCAAATTCATCCTGGGACAACAATTGGAATGTCTCAAATAACAGTAATGATACTGATGTCTCTTCTGCGAATAATAAACAAAGAGGAGCAAATGGCCAAAAATCTCATAATATCAGCAATGATTTTAATGACTCAAACAACGCAAATGATCGATCAAATTCATCCTGGGACAACAATTGGAATGTCTCAAATAACAGCAATGATAGTGATATCTCTTCTGCGAACAATCAACAGAGAGGGGCAAAGGATCAAAAATCTCATAATATCAGCAGCAATGATTTTAATGACTCAAACAACGCAAATGATTGGTCCTCAAATTCATCCTGGGACAACAATTGGAATGTCTCAAATAACAGCAATGATAGTGATATCTCTTCTGCGGACAATCAACAGAGAGGGGCAAAGGTTCAAAAATTTCATAATATCAGCAGCAATGATTTTAATGACACAAATGATTGGTCCTCAAATTATAGTGATATCTCTTCTGCGAACAATCAACAGAGAGGGGCAAAGGGCCAAAAATCTCATAATAATAACAGCAATGATTTTGATAACAACACAAATGATTCTTCCTCAAATTCATCCTGGGACAACAATTGGAATGTTTCAAATAACACCAATAACAACAATGATAGTGATATCTCTTCTATGAAATCTAGCGCACCAAATGGCAGAAAATCTCATAATAACAGCAATAATGGATGGAATGTGCTATTTCTCCAAATTAATTCTGGTTTTTTAAGAAAGAATAATATTCTATAAAAAAACCCTTGAGCAAGAAAATTAATATACGACCAATTTTTTTAAAAAGATATTATGACATTTATTTTTTCAGCCCAGAATGTATCTACATATCCACATTTTTGTATAAATTAATGGAGACTTTCAGCGAAATGATTGAAAAAATAATATTGACAATGCTTAAACTAAACGATTAGAAGCAAGTGATAAAAAATAATAAAAATATATTGAATATTAAGTTTTTTCATGTTAATTTAAAAAATTTAATCAATTTTTTTCAAAACTCAAGAAATTTTGTACTGTATCTCAGAATTTTTACTTTGTGAGAAGAAAAACTTGGTGTCATTGCTTTATAATTATATAATTCGTTCAAAATAAAATGTCCCCTCTTAGGTAAACTAATTTCTACTCCTGTCAAAAATAGGCGCGTATGAAGAATCTGATATATTATCACAGATATTCCTATTTAAATCTTCCAAATTTCAATAAATTCAAAAAAACCCAAACAAAAATCAAAAAATTTCTTCCTTTTTTATCTCTTTTTAATGAAAAACCACTTGAACTATACCTTTTTAGTTTTCACATTATTTCTTCTGATGTCACCACTTTTAGCCCAATCCAGCAAATTCATTTCCAATGTGGAATTCGCTAATGCAAATAAAAGTCATCAAGACAACGAAAGTGAACCACTTATCAATTTAACACATGCGAACCATTCAAACAAAATCATCTATAATGATACCTATTTAGCGAAAGGAAAAATCAGTTCTGGTAATTTTGGTGTAGTGTATTTCGGAGTGGATTTAAAATCAAACGAATCAATTGCGATCAAGGTTGAAAAAACTGAAGGAAACGACCTGAAATCAGTTCTCAAAGAGGCTTCCATTCTTTCTCTATTACATAATTTAAAGGGGGTTCCTAAGCTTTTTTGGGCTGGAACCGAAAATAAAATTGATGTAATGGTCATTTCTTTACTGGGGAGCGATCTGATGTCTTTTTCTAAGATCTACAAAAAATTTTCTTTGAAAACTGTTGTGACACTTGCCGATCAACTTTTGAATATATTGGAAACGATTCATAATAAGGGGGTAGTACATCAAGATTTAAAGCCGGGAAACATCTTGATGGGGAAAGGAGACAAACATAATCAATGTTTTATCGTTGACTTTGGGCTTTCAAAAGTCTATAGAGATAGCAATGGGACACATATACCTTATCGGGATAACAAATCCTTTGTCGGGACGACAACTTATGCGAGCATATCTGCACATAATGGTATAGAAATCTCAAGAAAGGATGACTTAGAATCATTAATATATGTTTTGGTTTTTCTTTACAAAGGGAATTTGCCATGGAAGAGTTTGAATGTGAGCGAAAGCGAGAAAAATAAAAAAGTTGGGGAGATGAAAATGAAATTGTCTTCCGAGGAGATTTGTAAGGACATGCCTGAAGAATTTGTATTATTCCTCAATTATGTTAAAAACCTCTCGTTCACACAAAACCCAGATTATTCTTTCTTGAAAGGGTTGATTTCGAAGGTGGCTTTGGCTAACAATTTCCAAATGGATAATAACATATGGAATTGGATCATGCCAAAAAAAAATGTTAAAGATAAAAAAAAATCCATTGATTTAGTCGGTGAAGAAGCCAAGAAGGTTCATGAAGGCAAAAAAATAGTCCCTACTACTGACACTCATAACAATAAAATAGGAGAGCTCAATACCAATGACTTTGACTCATTTCTGAACATTAGCTCACAAATAAAATCGGATCTTAATTATAAAATTGCGAAAATTAACAGTTCTTCAAATTTAAATTTTACGGATCTATCTTCGGACCCCGATTTTACCAACAAAAGTGGAGACAATTCACAAAATTCGTCTTTTTTGAATTTGTCTTTTATAAATAGTGTTGGGGCTCAATGTCCGAAAGCAAACATTTTAGGCTTAATTCGGATTTTCGAGAAACAGAAGGTTTTTAATTAATGATTTTTTCTTTTATTTATTGATTTTTTTCAAAGATGCTAATGATAAATTCAGAGAATATATAGGAAAAATTAGTGGAATTATTATGAGAGAATTAGAAAGAAAGAAATTAAAATTGGGAAAAAAAATAAATAATTACTAAAAAAAAATTTTCAAATACAATTTTTATATAAAATTA
>Ga0302186_10003730_pt1 | contig 11005 bp, 9 predicted proteins | sample II_Bog_E1_2_FD_198782 | JGI IMG/M metagenome (GOLD analysis project Ga0302186, IMG submission 198782) | Peat permafrost microbial communities from Stordalen Mire near Abisko, Sweden - II_Bog_E1_1 | ecosystem: Environmental > Terrestrial > Soil > Wetlands > Peat | place: Sweden: Abisko, Stordalen...
AGACAATTTGAATTTGAAGGTCCGTTGCAAGTTTGACAACTAGGATCACAAGACATACAACTTCCATTATAAACAATCATTGGAGCAGAACAATCAATGCATTGGCCATTTATGAAAAGTTTAGAGGATAAACAAGATGTACAATTATTAATCGTAGTATCATTGCAAGTTAAACAACTTGGATCACAATCCAAACACTGCCCATTTTTTAAAATTGTAGGGGCCAAACATGACAAACATTCGTTGGCTTCGAAACCTGAACAAGTCAAACAGGAGGAGTCACAAACAAGATTCAGACAACTATTATTCACTAATATTTCTCCTGAATCACAAGAAAGACAAAATGTTGCATTTGGGAATCGGCAAGTCAGGCAACTTGAATCGCACTGAAAAGGTTCACATTGTTGCGTGATAAGATCTTCACTTTCTCCTAAGGAGTTGCAATTAATCAAACATTTTCTTGAACCCAAATCTGCATATTGTCCGTCAGGGCATTGTGGGACACAAGTCTTGTAATCTAGAAAAGTATTGGATTCAGCAGAACAAGACAAACAGTTGGTTGTTAATGGCCCAAAGCATGTTAGGCAAGACGAACTGCATGTTTCACATGCCCTAGTTGATTTGTCTACGTATTGGTTTGAACTACATGGACTAATGCAAGTCATGTTCACAGAGTCCGTAATAAATGGACTTATGCAGACCACCGAACATTCCCCACTTGGCTCTAAATATAAATTTGCAATGCAAGTCAAACAATCTTGGTAAGAGCTGTTGGCGCAAGTCTGACAGGTAGAAAAGCAAGGCGAACAATAAAGACATGGCATTTGTGTACAAATAAGGGAAGGAATATTAAGGTAATACCCAGCTGAACATTGGCACATTCCTTGACTTAGAATCGCCAGATTATAACATGAAGTACAAGAATATGAAAAAAAGTCGCTACATGTATTACACGTTATATCACAACTAAAGTAAGAAATATTCAATTGGCTGATTCCCCAAGAGGCTTGCGAAGCAGGTTTTTGAAGATTGCTGGTTAGTTTCACTAAGAACTGTGAACTATTATGTGTCAAATTAAAATCAATTTGAATACTTGAATCGTTAAAAGAAGCAGAACCGCATTGGCTTGATGAAAAGGAATCCTGTGGATTGTTTGCAGGGATGAATTGGTAAATTATTTGAGAGTCAACTACAATTTGAAAAGCATCAGAAGCACCCCAATTATCTATAGTCATCAAGAATAACTGAAAATTTAATGCATAATGAGGAAGCAAACCTGTGACATATTTACTCATAAATGCTCCTTGACCGAATATATCGACTCCCCCAACCAATTGATAAGGACCACAATCTGAAATATATGAAGAAGATGTTGGGTATATGGTCCAAACTGAATTTTGGAAGTTATTTGTATCAAATTCAGAGGAGAGAAGGATTTCAGCTGAAAAATTGTTTAAAATCGAACCCAAAAAATTTTTTACTGAGAAGATGGATTTTGAAAAAGCTAAAAAGGATTAAAATGGAAGAGACTCGAATATGCAAAATCATTAAAATCGAATTTAGAGGTGATTATTTGTTTTTATGAATTTATAATTAAATTTGGTTTTTATTAACAATAAAAAAACTACAAATTTAAAAAATGCATATTAGAAAATTCAATGGTTAATTGACTAAGAGTTCTCTAACCAAAATTAATAATTTTCATTCCAGCCAAAAATTATAAAATGTAATTAATTTAGAGAGAACTTTTCTGGGTTTCCAATATTTTAATGTTCTTTTGCAGGGATTCTAACAAATGCTTTAAATGTGGGAAAAAATGAGTGATTTCAGTCCATAATGGAGCAACCAAATTTTCTAAAAAATATTTAAAACCAAAATCTAATTGATTTATAATTCGACTTGAAAAAAACAGCTGACCATCAAGGTATTTCTTATAATCTATGTATTTAAACATTTCAGTTACATCAAGACCTTTTTTGGCTTCTTTCATGGTCTTTTAAATTTATTCTAAAATGGAATAAAGAAAAAATAAACCTGTTCATTAAATTCTTGCGCTAATAAATAACTCCAATTCATATAAGTGTCGAATGGCAACAGAGGATTTCCAATATCACAGGCGTGGACCATTATTTTTAAGACGTTCTTTTAAAATTACATTCTATAATTATTTTATTTTAAACAACTATCCTATCATTGACATTTTTGAAATCAAAAGCAAAGTCAATCAAACTTTCTTTGTTTTCCTTCGTGGCTGATATGGTGATTGCAACTCTTTTCTTGAATTTTTCCAATAGTTTGTTATGTTTTGCCATATCTGTTGATAGAATAAAAGTGACAATGCATTTCTTCAAATAATTTTTCTGAATCTAAAAAAAAATTATTTGATAACTTTGAACCATTAATAACAACACGCCCCCCTCGAAAAAAAAAAAAATCAAACTGGATCTTGAATCGAGCTTGTAATATCCATGTTTGGATCCCTCAAAATATTGAAAAGTTTGGAGGAATGCATATTTTCTAAAACACTTTGTTCTGAATAAAGTAATGACTTAGCTGATTTTTTCTTGATTTTGTATGCATTGTTGACTCCTTTATGATTCAAATCGTGAGCCAAAGCGGCTATCAGACTAGCGAAAAAGTCGAATTTTTGAATAGAAACTTTGAGGTCAGATGCCCAATAACAATGGAAGAGCAATTGGAAGACAGAAAAAGCATGAGAAAAATGATGATATGGAACAACATTGTAGTTGCGGCAGAGATTATTGATAAGATTTCTCAAAATGTCAGAGTTAATGTTAAACTCACTGAAAAGTCCTTTATGTTGGAACATCTCATTAGCGAATATGCAGAGATCCTTATTTGAATATTCAAGAATTTCGAAGCGATAATCAGACACGACATCGAAATCTAAAAAATATGAAAATTACAATTTTCCCCAAATTTCTAACTGTGTTATTGTTATAAATAGTTAATACCAAATTTCGATATTTTTTCTGTTTTGCCGAGGTTCAAAGTCACAGGAATAAACGTCTTATTTTCAATTTTAAGCTTTTCAAAATAGGATTGAGGGTCGGCTTTCTCGAATTTTATGTTATTTTCTATGTCTCTTTTCATTCTTTTTATTGTGCGAAAAAGGGTGCCATACAGAATTTTAAGATCATTCACATTTAAATCTGTTTTCTATGAATAAAAAAAGATAGTATTTTTTCCTTTTAAATAAAAACCTTGAACTCTTCTAACAGTTTGGTGTATAAATTTTCAAATTTCAAAAACGTTTCTTTGGAGAGATTATCATGTTTCTTGTTGAGGAAGTTTTTTACTACAAGAATCTAAAATTAGAAAAATAGTTCAAAAGATTTTGAAAATAAATGACTTCTTCCTGAATTTTTTTCAACCAGAGTTCGATTTCTTTAGTGTTTTTTTCCATCTTTTATGTTTGTTGTTATTATTGGGTTTATGTTAAAAAAAAAATGAAATATAACAAAACATAAATTAATAAATTTCCTATTAAATTTTATAAAATTCGAAGGTTTGATTTTTTTTCATATCATTTCTTTCTTGTTCTTCTTTGTCAGTTTTAATTATATTTTCTTATGAAAAGCGAATTAATAAAGTATTTGTCATTCAGGAAATGCGACAAAGCATGTAAAAAGCAAAAAAATTCACATGTTTATATTCAACTTTTTCTTCCAATTGAAATGGATTATGATCTCCATTTTCATTTTTTTTTCACAGAAACTGATTATATAAAAAACTAAGCAAGTCTTTTTTTTTAGCCAAATACAAAGTAATTTTTATATTTTAATTTATTATTTTTTTTTTAAGTAAAAAAATAGTTATAATTCATCGATTGCATGTCTTTTTTTGATGATCCTTCCTTCACGAACCCTTCAAGTTTTGAAATTTGCAAGACTTGCCGTCTGGCATCAGATGTTAATATGGAAAAGAAAATTCTTTACGAAGGTGAATTGACTTTAAAGCCAGCTCCCGGAATAATAATAACAAAATATTTCAAACTTCTTGATAGAAAATTAGTGTATTTCTCACCGAAAAACCCCAAAATTCCAAAAGGATATTACGATTTAATGAGTTTTTTGAAGCTTATTAATATTGATACTTATGATCTACTCTCTAAAAAGCCAATTCCTGCTTTCCGTTTGGAAAAATTTGGAAAATACCATGAATTTTCTCATAAGGATTCCAATCAAATCAAGGCTTGGGTCCGCATTTTGAGATTATATTGTGTTTCCAATGATTTTGAGTCTCGATATGAGAGAAATTCCATGCTCGGGAAAGGTCATTTTGCAAAGGTGTACAAGGTGAAATCTGTAGAAAATGGATTGTTTTTTGCTGCAAAAATAATGATAAAAGACCAAAAGTTTGAATCACAAAAACAATATGTATATAATGAAGTAAAAATCCTGAAGGCCTTGCCAAAAAATCAGCATATAATAAAACTATATGAAATTTATGATTCCATTTTGGAATTAGTCTTGATTTTTGAATATGTAGAAGGCGGTGATCTTTATCAATTAATCAAGAAATCCAAGCTCAATCCAATTCCTCTTGAAACTCTCGCAGGAATTTTCTCTCAAATTGTGAAAGGCTTACGATTTTTACATTCCAAATATATAATGCATAGAGACATAAAGCCAGAAAACATTCTTCTGACCGATGTTATTGAATTTAAAGAAGTTAAAATTGCAGACTTCAGTCTTGCTGAAGATTATTTAGATAGAACCATTAATGTTAAATGTGGAACCCCCGGATACATGGCTCCAGAAATTTTCCTGAATAAAGGATATGATGAAAGAGTTGATGTTTATAGTTTAGGAATAATTCTTTTTATGATGTAATTGCCCTCATTTTAGTTAATTTCTATAAAATTATCTAGGTTAACGAAGAAATCCCCTTTTAAAGGGAAAGATGCGAAGGAAATTTTGAATAAAAATAAACAAAATGTGATACTTTACAAAAAAGCTGATTGGACAAATATCGATGATTCCATTCGAAGATTAGTTTATGATCTCACTGTTAAAGATCCAAACGAGAGATTGCCTCTTTCTAAAGTCATAGGTCACGTTTGGCTCAAACCTCATTTTAAAGAAATTCTAGAAGAAGTAAAGGGGAATTATGGTAAAAGTTCAATTATGAAGCCGAAAAAAATAAAAAGTGAAATTGAAAGTCAACTACAATCCAGATTAGATTCCGAGCTTGATAGTAAAAATAATGGAACATTGAAAATAATGTCAAATGGCTCCTCTCAAAATTTTATGAATTTTGCTTTGAATTCCGTCAATTCATTATTTATTCAGACCAATGGAACAAGTGAAAACTCTTATTGCCTTTTAAGTCCTGGCGTGAAATCTTTCAATTCAATTATGGATTCACCAAAGGAAAAACAAAAAAAAAAGTCAAGTGAAGAAAATGTAAAACCTAGATCTTTTTATTTGAATGAAGTTCTCAGTGATACAGAAAGAACTATGAGGTTCTGTGTATTTGCTGATGAAAACCCAGTCGAAAAATTGATACAAAATCTCAATAATCAGAACAAAAAGCCTAGACCTTCTAAAAACTTCAGATTTATATAACAAAAATTAAATTGGTTGATTGATTGATTTTTAAGACGAGAACATCATCAGATAATATGGAATGAAATCTCAAGCTTGCACATATATTTATACTCTGTATTGTTTATAGTTAATCTTTCTTTGTGTTTTGTTGATAAGACTGATTTTCGATCATTTTTTCTTTTTAAAAAACATCAAAAGTGAAAAACATGTTATTTTTTGTATAATGTCAAAATAACGTTTTAATATTGGGTTTATTTGACAAAAATGAAAATTTTAAATTTTTAATTATTAACAATCAGCTGATATCAGTTCCAAAATAATCCAATAATCTCCTTCACCAACATTTCTTCAATCCAATCAAATTTCTCTTCTTTAATTTCAACCTTTTTAACATTATTTTTCGTATAAATAAATATTTCTTTCCTTCTTTTTTCCAAAATGTTCCCAACTATTGCATTGACATTATATTTAACGAATGACTCATGAACTTTTTCATTCAGGATTTTTTCATCAGTTTCTAATTTGAAGGAGACAATCTTTGTTTTTGGTGTAATTTCTGTTAAAATTTTCATTATTTTTGGGACAGTTTCTAACTCGATTGTGATTTTATTTCCTGCTGCAGAAAATTCCTTCGATTGAATTTTATGAATGCTCATTTTTTCCACAGGTATATAAAAATCACTGACGGCAGCTGCTAAAAAAAGCATTGTGTTTCCACTATTGGGATATTCTTTAAAAAGTTCAGCAATCATTAAGCTAAAGGCCAAATATTCCATAACTGTGCAATATTCCAAAGGCAAAATTTTATCTTTATATTTTGAATAATTTTCTAAATCCTCAAGAAATCGCTCGGTCTTAATGCAAGCTATTTCATCATCAAAATTATCGAAAATATCCTTCATTGCATATTTCCAAAGAAAAGGAAATTTGGAATTAGTGCGATATAAAAAAATCACAAAAAAACCAGATTTCAAAAAAAATTCGGCTGACAAAGCACCACGTTGCCCTGTTGAAAAGTTCTCAATCATACGAACTGTGTTTTTTTCAAGCGGAATCGAAGTGCCTCCGGATGTTATGCAAATGATTTTTTTGAGAGGATCTTTGGAAAGAGCTTCTAACAAACCTTGGCATTTTTGCCTTGAAATGAGAAGATCTTTTTGGAAATTATCCGAATTTTGTGAAATGATATAGGTAATCAGGGGATTTTGTTCCGGATTCATCAGAGATAAGAAACGATGTGTTATTTTATTTTTTTAATTAAAAAGAAGTTTAATTTATATGATGGGTTTTTCCTTTTATCAGAATTTAATATTTGCTTCAAATTATCCGAATTCATGAGATTAAATTACGTATTTTTTGTAATATTTTAGGAAAACTTATTTAATTCGAGAGCTTCAACTCAGAATATTAAATAATATATTCATTTTAATAACAAAAAAATTCAAAAAATTATCAAGCTTTTTGTACATGTATAAAAAAAATACTTTTAATTTTTTTTTTTTTAAATTCTTTTTAAATTCAATGAAAACTAATAACAACTCTTTTGAAGAAAGAAACGAAAAAACTCAACTATCTTCAAACCCCTTTCTTTTCAATAACACTTGTTCATCACAGATTTTAAGAGCTTCTCTCAGTTCTCCACTATTAAATAAAGTAAAATTTAGCAAACTTAATTGCTAAACATGTTATTTAAGAAACAAACTTCAAAAATCAAAGAGATGAGCAATTCTTTTGAGTTTACAAAAAGTAGTGAGAAAAAACGCAGATAAAAATTTCTTTTTTTTCATTAGGTGATTCCCATCTCCTTTTTTTTGGAGGAAATGATTTTTTATCATCACAAAAACTGAATTTGAATGAATCATCCGTTAATATAGCCAATACCATAATTGAATTCACTTTTCCAAGAGACAGAAAGCTTGATGAAAAATGTTTTAAACCTAGACATTTAGAAATCTTTAAAAAGTGTTTATCTTGTTTTACAAAAAATTTATTGAAAAAGACGCTAAATAAATGGAAAAGAAGATTTACAATCCCTCTCCAAAAAAAAAAGAAAGTTGGAGAGATACAAATAAAGATTAAAGTTCTTAGCTTTATCTTGAAAAATCTACTAAGATCAAAAAAAAAAGAAACATTTGTCCAACTACATATTGCGAGAGAAAATTTCCATTATGAATCTATCATCAAAAATATTCTTCCTTTAACGAATGCGATCTCTTTCTTTAATATAAAAATCAAGCATAATTTGATATATTCTTTTGATAAACTTCGGAGCACATTTCAAAAGGATTTCATGATGCAAGGGTTTATAAAATAAATTTTAATGACCCTCAAATACTATTTGTAGGAAACAAAAAGATGGTCAAAAAATGGTTTTTACTTTGGAAAAATTTGTTCGAAGTAGAAAAACGACTGGGTTCATCAATATTATGAAATTTATTTTCCAAAAAGTAAAGGGGTATGAAGTTCTAAAGGAGAATCTCAAAAAAGATTTTTTGAAAATCAACAAAAAATTAGAAAAAATTGCTAAGTTGAAAAAAACATTACAAATAAGAGATCAAAAGAATATTCAAAACTTATCGGATTCAACGAAAAATTTACGATATATCGGAGTTCTTCAACTTTTTTCTGTTGTCTTCAAAATATCAACTAAAAATCGTTATTCGGTTTGGTGCAAATTAATTATTTGCATAAATTTGCAAGAAAAAACCAGTTTGGAAGAGAAAAATTCAATTTTAAAAAGTCAGAATAGATGCAATGGAACAATAAAGCACTTATCACGAAGCGAAGAAGCAGTCTCCTTATTTAGTTCTCACGATTATTTGACAGCAACAAAAGAAACTCCTAAAACAAACAAAGAAAACAGCCAAATTTCAAATTCAAATTATCATCCAATGGAATATAATGAAGAATTTATTTCAGCAATTAACTTTTTAAACAACTTGTAAAATGCAGAGAAATTATTAAATTTTAATTGTAAAAAAAGAATTGAAAAACATTTACCGTAAAAAAAATTAAAAAATTAAAAATTTCTAAAAAAAATATATTTTCTAAATGGAATTCTATTTTTTATTTAAATATGTTTTGTTTTTTTTGTTGGTTTGAAGCAAATCAATATATTTTTAGAAATAGACTTTAAAGAAGGGAGAGGGGCTTTTAAGAAAATTTTGGAAAACATAATCAAATTTAAATTCAAATGAATAAAAAAATTTGGAAGAAAAAGTATTTTCAGAACTAAAATCAAGAAAATTTTTTTAACTCTCTTAACGATTAAAAACTAAATCCAAATTATAATTTTAAGTTTATTTATTTTGCTTTGGCTTTTTTTCCATGAGTCTTCTTGGCGGAGGCCTTTTTTCCAGCAGCAGTTACAGCTCTGTTTTTCTTGATCTTTCTTCTGTCACCAAGGATTTTTTTGGATTCCTTCAAAGTGTGAGCCATGGTTTTGGTTCTTGAGAGCTTTTTTTTTTCAGGAGAAGCAACAGCGACGACCTTGGCAGGGGATTTGGATTTAGAAACAACAACAACTGCAGTTGCGTCAGAAACAACGACTGCCGGTTGCTCTTTTGTGGCAGAAGCCTTGGCCTTTGGGGCTTTGACTTTCGGAACTTTCTTGGCTACTTTTTTAGCGATTTTTTTGGTGTGAGCAGCTAAAATTTAAATGACATATTCATTGAAAAATAATTTGAAATGTACGTTTTTTGGCATGCTTGTGGGCATGGGCATGTGCGTGGCTGGCTTTTGGCATTGGATCGAAACTTGATGAGTGAAAAAAGGAAGGTTTGAAATTTTATAATATTTAACATGAATTTGGATGAATTTATAGAAGGAAAATAAAAACTTTGTTAAAATCGCATTTTGATTGGATTAATTTAGGAAATTTTGAGTTTTTAATGAAAAAAAATTAGGAATTTTTTTTTAATTTTTTTTTTTATTTATTTTCAAAATTTCAAATTCCAAATAAACCCTTTTGCTAATTTTAATCGAAAGTGATTATTAAGTTTGCATCTCGTCAATCCTTTGTAAAGAGGATAACTCAGGTCGATTTAATTCTGTATTGAAAATTAAAATTTGCTCAAATTTACTTCATTTTTATAAAAAAAAAACGGGTTCTTTCTTAATCTTATATTTTTAATGTCTCATGCTCGAAAAGGGATAAGTAACCTGATTATAAACAAATATTCAAAACTCCCAAAAATATAAAAAAGAAAATTTAATCACAGTGTTACCCAAAAGTAAAAAAGACATGAAAGGGAACATTATATCTATTTTTTTGGGTGTTAAATACGTTTTATATAACTAATTTCAGCATCTGCATTAAAATATACTCTTGATTAGCATTTATTTTGAAAGTTAGAAACCGAATTAAAAGATTGAACAAGTGTAGTGCGAGAAATTTAAATTAAAAACATTTTTTCTGTTTACAAATAAATGTTAGTTATAATTTTATACAACAACCTTTAAAATCTTGTTATAAAAAGTAAAGTTTAAATAGAATTTCTTGATGAATTGATGTATCACGAAATATTATCCTCATTTTAAAGTTGGATTTGTTAATTTCAGGGATTTGGATGATTTTGTCTCTCAAAACACAAGAACTTAATTAATTCGATGTAGAAGAATCATCGAATTTAAAAGACGACCATCTTTCTTTTTCAAAAATAATTCTTTTCTTTAAGAACTTTCTTTGACCTTTGACTTAAAAAATGAAGGGTTGTTTCATTTTAGTTTTAGAAAATGTTTTATTTTTGTGTTCGAGAAAAACACCAAATATTTTTTCTTTTTTTAAATTGCAATACAAAAATGTGTTTTTTGAGATTTCAATGAAAAAACTAAATTCGATAGATTTTGTTCTAAAATTATTTTTTCATTAAGGAAGAAATATTAAAATTTGCATCATTCTTTAAAGAAACTTTCATTTATTCATTTCTCTTGTTCGCTAATGAAGAAGTTTTATTTTTATATGGTGAGACCTAAAACAAATTTTTTTATAAATGAAAAATTTATAGATTATTTTAATTTTGGCAATAAAAACAAAAAATTAAATATATTACCCAAGTTTTCTCCTCTAAAATAAAGTCATTTATCCAATTTTGCAGATTTTTAATTTTTTTGGATTCCATTATTAAATTCAAACAAAATTCCAAGCTTCTTTTCTTTGACCTAAAAAATATACAGAAATCTATTTTCACTCAATTTTCTAGGAGGTTTGTTAATAAAATAATAACTAAAAAAAAAAACTTCGGCTAAAAGGTTTTTCAATCGTTTTAAAAAAGAAAGAAAAAAATATTTACCTTTATGATAATAATAAATAAAAAAATCAAAAGACTTTGATCTTATATTATTTTCTATTCTCTACTGGAGTTTGGCTTCATTCGATTATTTGATAATGTTGGAAGGAAATTCAAATTTTGAATACCATATTCTTTTTAACG